>Ga0308173_10000014_pt1 | contig 71525 bp, 78 predicted proteins | sample PhyPR1_FD_203716 | JGI IMG/M metagenome (GOLD analysis project Ga0308173, IMG submission 203716) | Soil microbial communities from UC Gill Tract Community Farm, Albany, California, United States - DLSLS.P.R1 | ecosystem: Environmental > Terrestrial > Soil > Agricultural land | place: USA... | reverse complement strand
CCACTTGCCGCGGCCAGGCCGACTGATCCTCACAAAGGTCAGCGGCGTCTCGATGTCGGGCCTGACGGCATAGTAGCCGTCAGGGATCAGCTCCAACATCATGAGCGGGACCTTAGTCGGTGTGGTCACAGGGGCCGCACCTCGGTTGTCCCGTCCGCGACGGAGACGACTCGACCCACGAGTAGCACCTCGATCTGTGCAACTTCGGGTGCGATGATGGGCGCCTCATCGGCCAGCGCGAGACGCTTGAACTCGTCCGTCTGCGCAGCTACGAGAGCCAGGTCGTCGTTTGGGACTGAGATGCGCGTGACCAGCTCTCGCGTCTCACGCCAACGGTACTCGTACAGTGGCATTACTACCTCCCAGGTGGGGTGATCAGTGCTCGGTGTGCCGATAGCCAGCGATCCACGTACCACTAGCATACCGCATAAACGGCACACCGCGCAACAGAAGAACTGTTGCGATCCCTACCGCTGGACGATGATGACCTGCTGGGTAGGCTTGTGCCAACCCATGAAGGCCAGGGCACTGAACAGGGGCATCATGGCCAGGCCGAAGCTAGCCACTCCTACCGGCACGAAGAACACGCTGGCGAAACAGGCTACGCCGAACGCACCGAAGAAGATCATCCAGGCCAGCGACAACGCCAGCCACATGATGAACAGGATGAGCTTGAGCAGTAACTTGATGACTCCCATAACGGGCCTCGTCTCGGACAGTGGACAGGGTACAACGCAACCCCCGACGCCCGAAGGCGGCAGGGGTTGCGTTGCTGGTGCAGGTGGGCCAACCACCTTGACGGGACACAGTCCGGGGGATGAGACTGTGCCCCGACAGGGTGGCACGGGGCTGGTTGTCCAGCCCCGTGCTGACCTGGGGTGCTAGGACTGATCAGTCCTTATAGGCGCCCTTGGTGCCCTTCTCGCCGCCGGTTCCGGGCGTGATTCCCTCGATGGTGCAGGAACCCTTGGCCGGGAACAGGCGGGCCGAGATCGCACCGGCCGACGGCTGCTCGTCGCCGTACTCCTCGGAGGAGAACTTGCGGATGTCGGCCACGCTCAGGAACGTGCCCGAGTCCACACTGGCGAACGCCTCGGCGATGTGCTTGCCGAGGTCACGACGCGGGCCGTCGTGCGGCGAGCGGTCGCCGCCACCCGTGCCGACTCCCCGACGCTTGTTGCCTCGGACGATGCGGAAGGCGTGGACAACCTCCGGGCGAACCTTCGGAGCCTCGCCCTTGTCCTCGTTCTCGTCGTCGAGCCAGGTGCGGTAGGAGTTGATCTCCTCGATCGTCTCCGTCGCGGAGGCGATCTGCTGCACCTCCTCGACGCTGGCGTCCTCGGGCTTGCCCGACCCGGCTAGCTCGCCGTAGGCGATCAGGCTGGTGAGCAGGTTGTGACGCCAGACAGCCAGCGGGTCAGCGGGCTTGCGCTCGGTACCCACCTTGCTGGCCACCGAGGTGGTCATGGACTCGGACAGGGTGTAGAACGACCGGGCCAGGCTCAGGTCGAGCGCCTCCATGGCGACCTTCATCTGGTCCTTGAGGTAGTTCTTCGCCCGGTTGCGGTCCTTGGTGGAACCCAGCGCCCGGTACTGCTCGAGGACAGGCTCCAGGGCACCATCGGGCAGCTCGCCCGTATTGGTGTCCCGCTGGGCGACGGCAGCCTGCGCGGCCTGCTCGAAGGGCTCCAGGCTCACCTGGACCTCGCCGTCCGTGTGCTCGGTGTCGCCCGAGCTGTCGCGCTCACCCTCCTCCTCAGCCGGGGCCTCACCCTCGGCCGGGGCCTCGGTGGTGACGGTGTTCTCGGCCGGGGCCTCGGTGGTGACGGTGTTCTCGTCCTCGCGATCGAGAACGTCGGTGCTCTGCCTATTACGTGCCATGGTGCTCTCCTTCGGTCGGGGATTGGCTGTGTGCCAGCCGGTGTGTGTTGCCTCCGTGTTCGGTGTCCAGACTAGCATGTCGTGAACTGGTCTGCAACACCGTATCCCCCGATTCACCCTCAGTGCCTTCACCGTCGCTGCTGGACGTCTATCAGGACACTTTCGGACTTCACGAGATCTTACGGGTAGGAGCCGACTAGGCATCCTGCCCGACCCGCCCACAGGGACAGTCCTGTCGGTGGGTCAGACGGGGTGTCTAGCCGCTACGGATCACTGTAGCGGTAGTTTCATCGCTCCGCAAGGGGCTCGCACCCCCTAACGGGTGGAATCACGGCGCGGGCACACCGTCGCCGGTCGCCCGCAGAGCTGGCAGTGTCTCCCAGAGCATCGTGTCACGCACGGACTCGAGGACTCTGATGCCACCCTGCTCGATCATGTTGCCCAGCTCCTTGTAGGCATCGAACACCGTAGCTTGTGGCCAGGCGATCTGTTCCCACTCCAGGAGGCAGCGCACGGTCAGGTTCAGTTCGGCCTGGGACCAGCTCCGCTCAGATAACATGCCGGGCATGGGGATCTGAACTGTCGGTTCTTCCATGTGCTCTCCTTCAGTGTACTCTGCGAAGGTGGGCACGTCCAGTCCTTCGGCGGAATCTTTCGGCAGTCGCTTCCTGCTTTGAGAACTTCTCGCCCTTCTCGGTGAGATACCCAGGCGCGTCAGTGTAGTCTAGCTTGGGTGCACGGGTACGGTAGATCTTTGAGTCATAGTAGAAGATCTTGTGGGCGCCACACTGACGCAGGCAGTCTACCCAGCACTCCCACTCGACGATCTTACCACCCTGCTTCGTGGGGCGCCAGTCCTCTGTGGACTGGTCCCAGGCGTGCCCATACACGCGACACGGCAGGTATTGGTCGGGGTACGAGTCCACCCCACCCTGGTGTAGCTCGGGCATGTGCGCTCGATTCTCCGGAGGTACGGGTCATGTGCCCAGCGGGCCTAAAGGACGCGCCAGCGGCCTAGCTGTGGCTGGGACACCATGGCTCCGCACGATGGGGGACCGGGTGGAGCCATGGTGTCAGCGATGAATGTAGCTCTACTAGCCTACATTGTCAACCTGTGATCAGGCTCACTCGTCCGGCGAGCACAGGGGGAGTCGGTGACGTCGCCACCGTGCCACCGTCTCGCACACGAGCCATAGCTCGTTGGCAGCCTTCAAGGCTACCCATCCCACCATGAGGAGGATGACTGCGCTCACAGGGACAGCTGCTCGCGCTGCCACTCGCGGGTGGCGCGCCGCCGCTCGATCTGGCGGTCCTTCTTGGTCCGGCGGGGGACGACGAACTGCTCGCCGGACTCGCTGACGATGATCTTCACAGTGCTCTCCCAGGTTCGGGGTGATTGTGGAACTGGCCGGTCGGCCAGCCCTTCACCTAGACTCTAGCACAATCTAGGTGAAAGACAAGGCGGCCGGAATGTGTCAGACCGGGACGGTGATCTGGCGCGGGTACATTGCTTCGGTGAGGTTGCGCGAGATCTCGAGGAGGTCGGCTCGGATTGCCCAGTGCGCCTCGCGCTGCGGGTCGTCGTAGGGCAGGCTCGTGGCCGCGAGGGTGTGGTCCGACTCGGCCAAGATCAGGGCGACCTTGAGGGTCCGGGCCTGCTGTCGGGTCAGAGTGACGGTCATAGTCTCGCTCACAGTGCTCTCCCTGTAATCTGGGGTAATGTGCCCCGGCTGGGCACAACACCAGACTAGCACACAGTCTAGCCTGATGCAATGCAGCCGGAACTACTACTACTTCTGGTGCAGCTTGGCGCGCAGCCCGGCCATGCAGTCGGGACAGGCGACCATGATCTTGTGGTGACGGTGGCAGGGGCGAGTCGTGGGGCTCACTTGCCCTCACTTACCCTCGGTGTAGCGGCGCACGGACTCCTGGTTAGAGATCACGTCGAGGATCATGGCGCGCATCTTGCGGTCGATCGGCCCGGCGTAGACTCGGCCCGTCTGGGCCTGGATCACGGCCCGGAGGTAGGCGTCACTCATGCCCGTCCTCTGGGACTGGTCCTCCCGCTTGTCGGCGCGACTGGCCGACCGCGCCGCCGCACGGAGCTTACGCTCCTCCTTGGCCGACGGGTGATCGTCGGGCTTCGGTCGAGGCAGTCCACCCAGGGGGAGGTCGCCCATCGAGACGGTGCGGACTTTGTGGCCCTCGTAGTTGACCCAGCCGCCCGTGACTCGCTCCATGACTTCTTGGAGGGCCGCGCCCTCGGTGGGCGCGCTCACGTTGATCCCGTGAGTCTTGCGGTCGGTCAGTTCCCAACCAGCCCTGACTCGCTGGAATCCGTCCCGGTCGGTGATTGTGACCGGCCGGAATCCGTGGGCGGACTTCTGCCCGTGCTCTTCGGCGGTCAGCGGGATCATGTCGGCCATGACGCGGACCTTGATACCCTCACGAGCCGTGACTACCGGCTTTCGCGGGGCGCGCTGGTATGACACCTTTCCTCCCAATTGTGGGGTAATGTCCGTCGGTCGGACAACACCGAGTCTAGCCTATGCCGTGACTTGTGGCAAGTCTAGGCGCGATGCAATCGGGCCGACTAGATCTTGGGGGACTAGTCTAGGACGGTGACACGGGCGAGTCGGGACACGTAGCGCGGCCCTGATCCGGTGTGGATCTTGACGCCCTGGTTACCCAATTCTGCCATGCCCATGAATGGGCCGACGATGCCGACTATGGTGACTTTACCCGCACCCGCATCGTACTCGTAGTGAATCATCGTGCCCGGACTAACGGACGTGATGTCAACTAGGTCGCCCATGACTTACATGCCTCCCATTCGTGGGGTGATTGCCCGGTCGGGCACTACCGAGTCTAGCATGGTCTGGGTCCGTGCGGGTATGCATCGGGACTTACGTGTATCCCCGACTCCACCCCGTAGTGTCGCCCATTCCGGCCATGTTAGGCGCGATAGAATCCTACCGGACTTTTAGTGACGGACCACACGGCCCGGCCATGGGTATGGCCCGTTATGTCATCACTAGGACTCGCGCGGCCCGGTAGATAGACTACCCGCTACGTCGTCCGATCCGTTCTTTCGGTGTGTTACCACCCTATCATGTGGTCCGTTTGCGTGTCAACCCGGCGTGTTTAGAACGGTTGTTCTAATGGATTGCCGTCCGGCATTGTATCCGCCCGGACCTATGCGCCGCGTGTTGATATATGGCGCTAGCTATTAGAACGCGCGTTCTACGTGCCGAACTAGCGGCGCGCAAACGTACCCCATGTGTAGGTGTTAGAACATCGTATGGCCCGCGCTAGTCGTGCGGCGCGTCCATGGGTAGATCATAGCACACGTTAGACGATTCGTTCTACACCGCGTGCGGTGTGTCCCGTTTCCGTCGTCCCGTTTGCCATGGGTAGAACGTACCGTCTAATTGGCGTGTCGCACCCGTTAGAACGTGCCAAACGTGACCCGTGTCGGTTGTGGATTTGTGCCATGACATTGTGGCCCCTACTGATTGTGACTTGTTCGGTTACGTTGCGTTAGAACGATCGTTCTAACGGGGTAGTGCGACCTAGCTAGGAATGCCCCATGCGGGGCGTGTGCGCGGTTGTGGCGACATGTCATGGCGCGGCCCATGTATCTAGGTAGACCTACGTTAGAACGGCCGTTCTATGGGACACCTAGCGGGATGCATGCGGCGTGCAATTGGGTGCACCATACACCGTTAGAACGCGTGTTCTAACGGCCCGGTACCCGCGCATGGCGATGCGGCATGGCGCATAGCTATGCCCGTTAGAACAAACGTTCTAATGGGCCGTGTCGTGCCGATAGCGTGCCCTATCGGGCGTTAGAACAAACGTTCTAACGGTGCGATAGCGGCCGACATGCATGCGCCACACAATTGCATGTAGAACGAATGTTCTTGCATGCCCCATGCAAACGGCATACCCCCGGGGCGTATGCCCCCGGGTCAGAAAATCCAGACCCCCGGTACGCCGCGCGCCCTTTGACCACAAGCGACGCACACAAAACTTTTTGTCGCCCTTTATTCCTTCTAGGGTCAGCAAAGCTATCTTCCCCATCCATAGCCCCCTGTCATAGAGTCTAGTCTCCCAAGAACTAGAGAGACTCTGTACAAGAACACTCGCAGACTCTCAGAGAGCTTGAGTATAAGCTCTCTTATATATATATATAGAGTGATTTTTTTAATTTATTTACCTACGTGAGGATTCTTTCACTATTCTTTGACCTGATGGACGGGTTTATCGACCATGATCGTTTAACATAACCGCAGGTCAGCGAATTGTTCGACTAAACAGACTAGTTCGACCGGCATCCCCCCCAACGGCCGGACCCCGTGTAAGAACGCCCCGGATGTGTGTGAGCGACCCCGTGTGTGTGTGTGTGTAAGCGACGCTCGGTCGAACAATCAAAAAACCCCCGAATCGCCGTGTTGACCTGCGCTTTTAGGAGGTCGAGAAATGGTTGCGAAACTAGGTTGCGAAACGTTCCCCGACCGGCCCCCGTAGTTTCTCGACCAAATCGGGAGTTTCTCGACCGGCTGGTCGAGAAACTATTTGATCTTGATAGCCGGTTCCCGGTACCAGTGGCACTGACGATGCAGGTAAGTCGTGGTGAAACCACCACAAGGCGTGCCGACAGACTGTATCCCTTGTAGATCATCCAAAAAGTTACCCCCTGAGGACTGGTTTTGGCCGGATGAGGACAGCCTGAAAGGAACGTAGTTTAGAAACCCCAATAATTTTTCGACCAATGTCATAATTCTTTGACCAATTCTTCGACCAAGATCATGTGGATCATGAAATGGATTCTCACCTGTATCACCCACAGCTGATTGCCAGGTTGGGGCTGTTAATCTGTGCCATATGCCAATGCTGGACGGGTCGAGTAACCTGAGCGCACGCGCACGCGAGTCAGATTGGACCCAAAGTTATGGCACTGCCCCAGGGGCTCGACACCTTCAGGGTGACGTGGAAGACTCTTCAGGGCGTCGCAGATGCGACCGACGACATCGACGATCTGCCGGACATTCTCCCTGTGGGCGGGACTGTTACCTTTACGCCCCGAGTAACTGAGAACACTCTTCTGTCGACTGACGGCAACGCTAGCCTCTTCTTGGACAGTGTTACCGCAACTGTCGAAGCCGATGGGATCCTGCGAAACGCTCAGGGTGACTCCTGGGTTACGCTGATTTGCCCAAACTCTTCGGGGCTCACGACCCAAGCTTGGACGTGGCAGGCCGTCTTCAAGGTCGGCAAGTACACCAAGGCTAGCTTTGACTTCTCGGGTGAATCGGGGCTCATTTACGACTTGGCCGAACTGACGCCGGTCGCGGTTAGCCCCGGAATTATCATCCAGCGAGGACTACCTGGGCCGCCTGGTGATCCTGGTCCTCCTGGGATTGGGATGCCTGCTGGGGGTAATCCTGGTGAAGTCGCTGTCAAGCTGACTGCAGCTGATTACGACATGGGCTGGACGCCGACGACTCAGATCACCGACAACGGCGACGGAACAGCGACTTTCACTGACGGTATCGCAACTGGTGATGTCGTCACAGTGGGGGATTTGCAGGATGGTAGTAGTACCGCCCGAGTGACACTAGGGGCGGCCTATGACGCTCACTACCCCCGACCGGCCGACATTCAGGTGTTCACCACCTCCGGCACCTGGACCCGGCCCGCGGGCGCGGTGTCGGTCGAGGTGGTGGCCATCTCCGGCGGTGGCGGTGGCGGCTCCGGTCGTCGCGGCGCCGCCGGGACGGTGCGCTGCGGCGGCGGCGGCGGCGCGTCCGGCGCCATGTCGCGCGTCGTGCTGCGTGGCTCGGACCTGACGGACACGGTGGCCGTGACCGTCGGCGCCGGTGGCGCCGGGGGTGCGGCGGTGACCGCGAACGACACCAACGGTAACGCCGGTGCGGCGGGCGGGACCTCCTCCTTCGGCCTGTACGTGCGGACGGTCGCCGGTGGCGCAGCAGGGGCGGGCGGCACGAACGCCGCAGGTGCGGGCGGCGCGGGCAACAACTTCGTCGGCGGCATCGGCCAGTCCCTCGGCGGCGGCGCGGCCTCCACCACCGGCGGCGCGGGCGGCGGCTCGTCCGGCACCGGGTCGCAGACCAACGGGCAGTACATGGGCACCGGCGGCGCCGCCGGTGGTGGCATCACCTCCGCCGACGCGGCCTCCAACGGCGGCGGAGCGGGCGCTACCGGGTTCACCTCGAACCAGGCCGGGCAGGCCGGGATCGTGGGCGGCGCGGCCCCCTCGACGTTCGATGCCCCGTCGGTCACCCTGCCCGCCCCGGGCGGTGGCGGCGGTGCGGCGTCGATCACCGGCGCGGCGCAGGCCGGCGCCCAGGGCGGCAAGCCCGGCGGCGGTGGTGGAGGAGGTGGCGCGGCGCTCAACGGGAACAACTCCGGCAAGGGTGGCGACGGCGGCACCGGCATCGTCGTCGTGACCACGACTTTCGCGTCGATCACCGACACCGGCCAGTGGGCGGCGCTCGGCGACTCGCTGACCGCGGGCACCGGCGGTAGCGGCACCAACTACCCGGGCGTGCTCGGCGGGCTGATCGGCAAGACGATCCGCAACCTCGGCGTCGGCGGCGAGATTTCCACCCAGATCGCCAACCGGGCCGGTGCGGTGGCCGCCACGGCGACCGTGACCGGCGGGTCGATCCCCGCCTCCGGGGTCGTGTCGGTCACCACGTCCACGGGCGTCCCGTCGGCGCAGGGCGGTGACCTCTCCGGCTCGCTGAATGGAGTGCATGGCACGTTCCACGTCGGCGGCACCTTCACCCGCCACGAGGCCGGGAGCGCGGTCCCCGCCGCCGGGTCGGTGCCGGTCACCTTCGACCTGGGCGGGGCGCTGCCCGGCTCCAGCTTCCTGATCTGGGCCGGGCACAACAACTACGCCGACCCGACGACGGTGCTGGCCGACATCGCCGCGATGGTCGCCGTCTGCACCACCGGCAAGTACGTGATCATCGGCGTCCACAACGGCGGTTTCACCACCGAGTACCTGGGCGGCGTCGGCTACAACCAGATCGTCTTTCTGAACCAGCAGCTCGCCGCGATCTACGGCGACCGGTTCTTCGACGTCCGCCGGTACCTGATCGACCACGGCCTCGCCGACGCCGGGATCACCCCGACCACGCAGGACACCGCCGACATCGCCAACGACACCGTCCCCACGTCGCTGCGCTACGACGGCGTCCACCTGCTCGCGCCCGGCTACACGATCGTGGCCAATCAGGTCTACGCCAAGTTCCAGGCCCTCGGCTTCGCCTGACCTGCTGCCACTAAAGGGCCGCTGTGTGTCACTCACCCCGATATTCCAACTAGTTAGCGAGGGAAACTAAATGAGTTTTCTGACGTACACTAAGGAAAAGATTGACCAGCTCTTGCTGCCGCTAGTGGCGCTTAAAGCTGGCGGCACAACTGGTCAAGTGTTGGCCAAGTCTAGTAGTTCCGACTATGACACCGTATGGGTCACCCCCTCCTCCGGCGGGGGCACAATCACCGCTGCAAGCATTACTGACAGTTCGGCGGTGGGTCGATCAGTTCTGACTGCACCGGACGCAGCCACAGCCCGCGGAGACATTGGCGCAGGCACCAGTAGTCTGGTGCTGGGTGCTACCGCTGGCACTGCCAAGGCTGGCGACTGGAAGCCGGTATCGGCAGATATTGCAGACCTATCCGAGTCTGTACAGGATACTGTGGCGGCGTTGTTGGTCGCTGGCACTGGTATCACACTTACCTACGACGACGCTGGCAACCTCTTGACGGTTTCCACGCCAGCTGTACTGCCAGCCCGGCAGATTTCTACAGGTACTGGCCTGTCAGGAGGTGGGGATCTCTCGGCCGACCGGACGCTGAGTGTCCAGTACGGCGCAGCGGCTGGCACTGCAGTCCAGGGTAACGACGCCAGAGTTACTGCTGATCAGGCCGCAGGTACCGCATCTATTAGAACCCTGGGCACTGGTTCACAGCAAGCTGCCGCTGGCAATCACACACACCCCGGCATGGTGACTGGTACTGGAATCACCAACGTCGTTCAGATCACCCAGGCTAACTTCACGGCGCTGGCAACGCCGGATGTTAACACGCTGTACTTGATTGTCGGCTGAGTCGATGCCCACATACGTCGGATCCTCGAGTGTCACCTCCGGCAGTGGCACAGCTACTGCTAGCAGTCTTACCGTGCCGATTCCTGCGGGAGCGCAGGCTGGCAATGAGGCTGTACTGGTTGCCCAATCACTCAAGCCTACAACTGGTCTCGTAAGCGTACCGACAGGGTGGACTTGCCCGAATTCAGTCGGTGATGTCAACGGTGGCAACAGCGTAGCGTGGCTGTTTTATAAGCAGCTGGATGCCAGTGATATCTCTGCCGGATCGGTGACAATCAACTTCAATGTGGCCTCTCAGTGTCTAGCCGAGATGGAAGTATACTCTGGAGTAACAGGCACAGGTGTACTAACTGCCACCAACATCGACACGGCCAGTAATACTAACGAGCCCGTGCCGTCGATTGCCAACGTACCAGCTGGAGCACTAGTGGCAGTGGCTTTTGCTTACCGCTCGGCATCGTCAGTGCCAGACGTCGGCCTCCTGGCGGGGTACACCCAAGGTGGCAGGGTAGTCGCTGGGGATGCCTCGCCGTTCATGTCGATCGAGTATCAGTTCAAGATTGTTGGCGCAGCTGGTACATACGGCGGCGAAACTGGCGCAAGTTCTGCTGCAGCAACTGGTGTTGGTTACACTATCGCTATCCCGAGTAACGCTGCGGCTAGTACACTCAACAATGCCAAGGTCGGAGCTGTCACCCTGGCGAAGGCTTACGTAGGGGCCAATCCTGTCAGTAAGATGTACGTCGGCTCAACTCAGATCTTCCCGTAAGGACAGATATGAAGACTCAGATCACCGCAGACGACGGCACGGTCACTGAATGGTGGGGAGTAGACGACAACGGCACCGATTGGGTCCACTGGAAAGACGGTGCCGAGATCGAGCGGAGACCCGCCACTCCCGAGGAGCTAACTGTCGACTCTGCCTGGCACGAGGCTGCTGTTGTTCTGCCTCCAGTTCTTACCCAAGCCCAGCAGGGTATTGAGGGGATCTTCTCTCAGGCCGCGAACCTTCAGGCACAACTGCAGGCTGATATCGCAGCCGTGACTGCAGGCTGGAACTTGCTTACTGATACTGAGCGTACTCAGATCATCCTGAGGATGCTCAACGCTTTCGGGATGGTCATGTCTGGGCTCACCGACCATGCGACGCTGACAGGCGCGATCATCCCGCCCACGCCGCCCACACCACCCGCTAGCCCTTGACAGCGAGCCTATCCTGTCAGACTGCACAGACATCTCACAGAAAAGGACCACCCCTTGTCTGCACAGCGAGGCATTAACATCGTCAAACCGCGCGGAGCCACGCGGTCACTGACGGCCGCTCAAGTTGCATCTGCGTACAACTTCCCCGAGCCCAGTGCAGAGCCCCGCACTGTGGCTATCGTCGAGCTGGGAGGCGCGGTCAACAAGGCTGACCTCAAGGTCAGTGACGCCAGCCGTGTCACTATCGCCACCACGGACGGGATCAAGCCTGTCAGCGACGGCCCCAATGGGGCTGACGGCGAGGTCATGCTCGACGTGGAGGTCGTCCTCGAGGCGGCTCCCAGGGCGCACGTCGTCGTCGTGTTCGGTCCCAACACCGACCAGGGCTTCTATGACGCCTTCGATTGGTGCTTCAAGAACCTCAAGAGCGGCGACGCTATCAGCTGCTCGTGGGGTGGCCCGGAAGACTCCTGGGACACCAACACCTGCAAGCAGTACGACACGCTGTTTAGCCTGTGCAAGCTCGCGGGCATCAACGTGTTCTGCGCCTCAGGTGACCAGGGGTCTGGTGACGGCGAGACCGGCAACCATGTGGACTTTCCGGCCAGCAGCCCCAACGTCGTCGCCTGCGGTGGCACCAGGCTGCAGGTCAACCCGGCGGGCCAAAGGACCAGCGAGGTCACCTGGAACGACAACTCGCGCACCTCGGCTACGGGCGGCGGAGACAGCGTGGTCTTCCCCGGTCGCGCGGTGCCTGACATCGCGGGCAATGCCGACCCGGTGACCGGCTACGAGATCACCGTGGACGGCCAGCAGGTCGTCATCGGCGGGACATCTGCCGTGGCGCCACTCATGGCCGCACTCAGTGTAAATCTGAGCAGCCTAGTCGGCCCGTTCGACTTCCAGAAGACCATCCTGGCAAATCCGGGTGTCTGCTTCGACGTGACGGCAGGCAGCAACGGGGCCTTCCGTGCAGGTCCGGGCCGCGACAAGGTGACCGGCTTTGGCGTGCCTGATGGGGCGCTGATGCTGGCTAAGCTCAAGGAGGCGCAGCAGCCGGTGCCCCAGCCGACCCCTCAGCCCACCCCTGAGCCTGACCCCACACCAGAGCCCCCCGTGACGCCGACTCCGACTCCTACCCCCGAGCCGACGCCCGAGCCTCCCGTGGAGAATAACCCGTTCCCGTACTCCCAGCTGGATGCCTTCTGTGAGGCGTATCTGGCCTGGCGCAAGAACCAGGCCTGAAAAGGAGAGAACATGAGTGAACCGAAGATCACCGTCCGAGCCGCCAACGACTCGGGACAGGGTAACCTCGTTCCGACTCGAGTGGTCATCCACTCGACTGTCGGTGGAGGCTTCCCTGGAGCCAGTGCGTCGGGCATGGCTCACTCGGTCGCGGAGTACTTCGCGCGCCCCTCGACTGGTGGCTCTGCCCACTACGTCGTGGACGACGCCAACGAGGAGCACTGCGTCCCCGAGGACACCATCGCCTGGCACGCGCCGCCCAACGAGCACTCGCTGGGCATCGAGATCGCCAGCGAGCCGACCTTCACTCGCGAGCAGTGGCTCGACGATCGGGTCTGGCCTGCCGTCGAGAAGGCTGCGGCGCGTGCCAATGACCTCTGTGACCGATACAAGATCCCGAAGGTCAAGCTGTCGGTCGCGGACCTCCTGGCCGGAAAGCACGGTATCTGTGGGCATGTCGATGTCTCACAGGCTTGGCACCAGTCAACTCACTGGGACCCAGGACCGAACTTCCCGTGGGACAAGTTCATGGAGCTGCTCAGTGGCGCCCAGCCCGTGCCGCAGCCTGGCCCGTCTCCTGTGCCACCACCTTCCCCTGCAACTCCCCCGCGCCTGGTGTGGCCGTTCGGCAAGGGTGGGTACGTCGGAGACATCAAGGGTCCTGCCGCCTCGCATGGCGGCTTCTACCCCTCGGAGCAGCCGTTCGTCCGTAACGTGCAGCAGTGGCTCATTTACCACGACTGCACGTCGGTTCCCGCTAGCTCCTGGCAGAACTCCGGCTGGGCTGATGGAAAGTTCCAGGCTCCGTACAGCACGCAGGCTGCGCGGATCTGGCACAACAGGTTCTACTCCGGCCAGCCTTACCCGGAGCAGATCTGGGCTGACGACTACGACCGCCTCGCGCGGCCGTAACATGGTTCTGAACCCATGACGGACCTTGCGGTCCCGGTCCCCCTGCCCGGTGATTTCTTCGTCGCACAAGTCGGAGGTGTCACCGGGCTGGGGATTCGGGTCGGACAAGCGCTAGTCGGTGACTGGTCTCGATACTGTCATGCCGGGATCATGCTCGACAACGGTCAGATCTTCGAGGCGGAACCGGGCGGAGCGAAGATCCGCACTCTCGAAGAACTGTACGCACGAAAGGGGCCGATCGCGTGGTCTCAGAACAACATGGACCCAGCTGTCCGCAAGGGCATCGTGGAGGATGCTCGCAGTCGCAAGGGCGTCTCCTACGGCTGGCTGACGTATCCGTACATCGCACTCGACCTTGTTCACTGGAACTGTACGCCCTTGGGCAGTGCAGTTGCGAGAAGCAAGGCGTTGATCTGCTCTCAGGCTGTGGATGCGATTTACCTTAACCAGGGACTCCACATCTTCGAGGATGGTCGTCCAGCTGGCAAGGTCACACCAGGGGACCTTGCTTACATTGGCATGATCTGCCATGTCCCAGGGAGAGACTGAACATGACTCAGCACATCAGCCGCCTGGAACGGGCGAAGCAGCGCGACGGAGTGGCCGACCACGCCGCTCCCAACGATCCCTCTACCGGCGTTCGTGCGTGGATTGCCCGCGCCCGTAAAGCAGTGATCGCTTTTGTGGCCTCCGGGGCTCTCGCGGGGCTTGCCCCTGCGATTGTGTCGTTCGACTGGCATACTCTGACGTGGGCGAGTCTCTGGGACGGGATTGGATCAGGCTTCGTTGGGGCTGTACTGGTGTATGCGATCCGTAATGAGGCACCCAAGTTGGGGATCGACCCGGCTATGGAGCAGCTCATCGAAGAGATCGTAGATCAGAAGCTCCGCGCCAAGTTGCTCCGGCGAGCTGCCGACAAGAACAGCTTGTCAGCACCCGCTACGAACCCTGGGCACGAGTGGCGCTAAATGGACATCATGGGCCACGCCGGCCTGCCAGTAGACTCTGCTGCAGATGAGAAGCGCCTGCGGCAGGGTCTGCCGGTGTACCGACCTACAGATCCGAAGTTCATCGACCAGACACCGTACCGCGACTATCTGGTGAGGGAAGAACAGAAAGTTCGGGCAGCACAGGAATCTCAGTAATAGTTCCTTTCCAGATAGTGTTTTCAGCGCTCTTCCGGGGATTTTGCAGTAGACTATGGTAGAGCGCATCACATAGAACTATCGGACCCTCGGGGGAAGTTATGGACAGCGATCACTGTAATCCCTGTGTTGTCAAGATCGTTACACAGCAAGCCAGTGTATGGCCTGTCGAGGGCCAGTTGGCATTGCCTTTTGACGAAGAAGATCTTCACAAGCTGGTTCGGTCAAATCTTCGTTCGTTGGAATCTGACTGATGCCTGGGATTGACAGCCGCAATAGCTATTTGCGGACTAAAGTAAAGGTCAAGCTACCGGTTGGCAAGGTTGCGGGAGTTGATTCGCACACCTACAACGGTAGTCACCTGATGCACGTTCTCGTGGAGCATCTCAGAGATGTGAATGGCCAGACGGTGAGCGAGTGGCGATTGCGCTGCAAGCCCTCCAAGAATGGCGTGTACTCTTACATGGGGTTTCGTGAAGCTGTCACCTGCAAGAGCTGTAAAGCGGGAAGGGTGTTCGGTAGTGATGACTCCTGATGAGATGACCAAGCAGAACGGCATTTTCCACGAGAAGCTTCGTCACGCTGGCGAGCTAGAGGTCATCGCCTGCGTGGACGTGCCCGGCGCTCGTCACGACCTGCGGCTGTACACGTACAACTGGCACGGCAAGTGTCACACGAGTCTGGTCTGCATCTGGTGTGCCGGTGTCGCATGTGGCGATCCCACTCAGCTCGATCCGTGCCTCGAGATCTACCACCACAGGGGCGACCACCGATCCGCGTCGGGAGAATCCTGGCCGATTGGGGGTTCCCGACAGGAGCCCCGCGAGCGATGCTAGGGCAGCGGCGTCCGCGCCCCCCATGGGTCGATGGGCACCTGCTTTACCCCTGCGGGTGTTGGTGGAACACCCGGTTTAAGAGTTACAGCAAACGGTGTGAACTATCGGACGGGCGAGTCCACCTCCCGCCTCATAACGAGGAGGCAGTGTGCAAACCGCAGCAGAAACCATCACACTTCCGGAGCAGAGGCAAGCACCGAGCGCCGAAGAACTTGAAGCGACTCGTCGCCACCGCTGGGCACTCTCCAAGCGAGACATGCCAGGCGCAGAACAACTTCTGGTTAGCGGGTCATGTGCGATTTGCCATGGCAAGTTGGCCCGTGAGTACACAATCGAAGGCAACTTCCTAGTCGTCACGCCCTGGCTACACGAGGGCGCATCGGCTCATCCCGCAGCAGTGGAGGACTGAATGTATTGGTTCATCATCGGTGCAGCGATCTGGGTAGCGCTCGGCCTGCCGGTCGCCGTCATCATAGGACGGTCAATCCGACAGGCCGAGGTTATGGAGAGGAGGAAGGCCAGTGTTCAGCAGACTGAGAACTTGGTGGCAGCTGTTCGTAGATGACTGGCTAGACCCCCATGGGGCTTACTAGACAGCTTCTGCCATTGTACGGGCCTGCGCTTCAGAGCGCAGGCCGTACTGCTGGATCACATGTTCCAGGTAGCTATCCCGGGCGATCTGCCAAGCAGTACGTTCTTTGGTGTCCTTATCGGGTTTTCTGGCCCGGTAACGCCGAGCTGCCTTGTCACGTTCGGCCTTCAGGCACAGCGGCCCGTGGCACCCGTCCTTGTAGGTAGACCGCGAGTAGTGCTTGCGGGTACTGAACTCTTCGTCAGCTAGTTCGTCGGCGGTGTCTCGCTCAAGTCGGTCCATGTCAGTCATTTTCACTCACCAGGCGATAGCGGGGCTTCGGGGGGCGGCCAATCTTGGGAGCGGGGGGAACGTAGGAGTCGATGACATGAAGATTAGTCAGCCGACGCAGACACTCCTCGATCATCTTGCGTGAATACTTTTTGCCGACGATCGAGACGATGTAACCGATCTGCAGCGAGCCGTCTTTCTGTTCTGGACCCTTCCGCTTGAGCAGGTCGATGATCCGCTCCTCGCACAGCTTCTCGTCTGTGTTTCCAAGGCTCTTTGCTTGGACGTTCCAGATCGCTACGAGATAGTCGAAGATTGCCTCGACCTTGAGAACAATAGTGCGAGATACTTCGTCGAGCATCTCATTGGCCGAGAGTAGTAGGCACAGTTTCTTGCAGAGCAGGTCAATGCGAGTGAACAGGTCCGTGTCATCACTCTGCTGTAGTGGGTCGATGCGCTCGTCGAACAGGCGCGTGAATTCTTCGGCAGCCTCGTCCGACCACAGCATCATGCCGTGTCCGTTCGCCCACTCGTGAATCTCCTGAAGCGGAGGCGCACACGGACGGATGTCTACGACGACTCCACCGATTGCCATGCGCTTCTTTGGTGTACCAGTCACAAACAGCCAGCGGTTCAAGAATCCACTTACAGCATCGCTGTCACTAACTAGATCGGGTAGCGCCTTGGGCTGAACACCGGCAGCAACACATGCGTATGGCATACTTGCTCGCAGGTCGCCATGAGCCATTGAGCCGCTGGTAACCTCCTTGCGACCATCGAAGAACTGCATGAGATTCGTCTTGAGTGTACTGCCCTGACGATTGGTGCGCGACACGAGTGCAGACAATTCGTCAAAGTCCACAATGCCACGTACTGGCGCATAACCGATGATAACAGGCTTTGCACCCGAGGTGTCATAAATCGGCTTGGAGAACTGGTGAATCAGGTGTTCACCAGACCCGGGCGTCGAAATCGTCTTGACGCCTCGGTCCATCGGATCAGATGGATCATAGGGTAGTGCCATGCCAGTCAGATCGGTGAGATGACTGATCGCTCGGGATTTCCCTGCACCTGACTTGCCGACGATGCACATGAACAGATTGCCCAGCACCGGCTTACGGTCGGCCAGGGCGACATCACGCCCGATTGCCATACTGATCGCAGCGAGGCCGTTCCAGAAGTTGTATTCCTCGGGAACGTCGTCGATGATCGTTTGTTGCATGTACTTATCGAGAAAAGTTCCTGGTGTGACGAGCGGCCGCCAGTCAATCGTCGGCAGGATGATATCATCATTCTCGACATCATCGCCATAGATGCTCGTGACTGTTGCGAGAGGCTCAGCCTCTGGATTGACATGACCCCATGTTGTTGAGTCTGGCTCTGGATAAGGGCGAGTATCTACATCCACCGCCACCGGGACAGGTGTTGGGGCGGGCGGCAGGGGAGGGGCTGGGGGAGCGGGCGCCTCGGCCACGGGCTCCGGTGCAGCGGGGGGTGGAGCAACCGCCACGACTGGCGGGTTCTTGACGCCAGGTGCCGTGATGATGCGATAGCCAAGATCGGCTGCGACTCGTTCACGAAGTTGTCCGAAAGATTTTCCGTGCTTGTAGTCGCCGATCCCGTGGTAGAAACTGGCCAGATCGAGCGCATCTCCGCCCTCACCGCAGCCACCACAGTACCATGTACCCTTGTCGCGGTTGATCCACGCAGAAGGGTTATTGTCAGTGTGATCCGGGCGAGGGCAGCGAACCATGATGCCTTCGCGCTTGGCGGCACTAAATGGCGGGATCGTCTTGTGCGGAATCCACCGACGGTACGCATCGACAACATCCAGGTTCTCGATCAGTCTGTCGATCGTCAGGTCGGCATCAGACCGCTCGTATGCCGAGTCGGCGTCGGGGACCAGATCAGAAAACTCGGGGTTGACATCCATCCCTCGAGCGGTGGTTGAGCCTGAAGCTGTCGCCGCTTCGGCTGCTAACCGTTCGCGTCTTTCGCGGACCTTCCGCTGAAGGGTAGTCTCCTCGGTCACTTGATCCCCCGCAACAGGCGTCCTAGCCAGTAGACGCGCATCCATCTGTCATAATTCGGATTACCTGGCGAACTAGAGCGATAGATCTTGTCGCATTCACACTGCCACAGATCGCCATGTCCGCGCACGGGCGGGGGGCAACAGAAGTGCTTGCGCTTGAGGTACTGTCCGCTCACTCGCCCGGCTGCTTCCACGGAGAAGCAGTAGTGAGAGCCCACTCCGGGTCCATCGGCCTCATCTCGGCCAATGGTGCGGTCATGTCTATGAAGAACGTCGGGTCCTTGCTCTTGTTGTTCCTGCCCAGGGGGAGCCGAAGCAGGTTTCCCAAGTCCTTGCCAGCCAAGCTGGACTGTTTGGGGTAGACCTCGATCGAGAAGTTGACGAACGGATTTTCCGTATCGTTGCCCGAGTACTTGAAGAGTGAATCGCCGCGCTCGATCTCGAACTGACCAATCGAGTCAATGACAATCATGGCACCGTCACGAGCATCGCTGGCGCTGATCTTACCAGTGAGCCCATACACATGGATACCCTTGCTGCCCGAATAGGTACAGGCTACAGGCACGTCCAGTTCTGCTTGGATGCGCTCCGCGAACACATGCGCGATCAGCCGCATCGAGTACTTTAGGTAGTTGCGACGAACATCTCTACGATCCGCCCACACGGCGCGAGGGTTGGCACTGGTAAACCCGTCATAAGGTTCGATTCCGTCCAGGCCAGCACTGGGCAGCCAGCCGTCAGGCACATCAGCACCATTTTCTTTCCGTGTGTGGCGTAGATCCACGTCGAAGCAGATGAGCTTGGTGGTGTCGTCTGTGTTGAGCAGATAGTGTCCATACGTTGCCTCCCCCGCGAGGTGTGCTTCGATGTCTGCTCGCTTCCACCCCGCGCCACGGGTCGGGGCATAAGAGCCGTCAGCGTGCTGAACTGCCTTCACGTCAGGTCGTGCGATGAAGTGCTTGGCCATAAGATTGACCAGTACAGAAGTTGACACAAGCGGTCCCCCTATCCTATGTTCACTTGCCAGTCACCCTTCCGAGGCGTCCTATCCGCACTATCGGAGGAACGTGACCGCCCGACTACCGTATCCCCCCTGCATAGGGGTTGCAAGGAACCGCGCCGATACGCTATCGCGCTCTCACCCTCGCGTCTATTCACTGTGCGCCCGTGGTATCAGGCGTCCCACCCGTGCTAGGGTTCGATCACTCGCGGGAGGTGAGATAGTGTCAAAGCGGCAGCGTACTGAAGTGTTCTTTAGAAATCCCGACAACTATGTCAAGGAGCTAGTTGAGGCTGGCCATCGACAGGTTGTGTGGGATCGTGGATACCTTTTCAAGAAGCGGCTCGATCCACTCAAGCACGCAGAGCTGTACTTCGCTGGCCACCCATACAAGGTATGGGACGTGGGCAACGAGGAGCAGGGCTGTGCTGAGTATCAGTCGGGCTGCACCGAGGATACTCCCACTGCCGTTTACCCCGTCGTGTCGATGCTCAACGAGCGAGCCATTAGCGTCCTTGAAGAACTTGCCGCCAATCCCTCTGGCGAGAATGAGGACGCCTGCAAGGACTCCAGTGTCCCCGGGCGTGAGCGCCCGGTGTTTGGCCAGGATCACATCGTTGTTGTGACTGACTTTCCTGACTTGGTTACGGGCCGCGGTCGGGCGATGATTAAGACTGTGCGCGATGTTCAGCTTGACTACCCTGATTGTACGATCCACATTCACGGCCTCTACGGCTGGAGTGCACTGTTCGGCATGGGGTTCAAGTCGGTTGACTACGAGCCCAGAAGCTATGCCCAGAAGGGTAAGATCGTCTTGCCACCCGGCAAGGAGATCAAGTATGAAGCGGCGATGCTACTGCCGCAGTGGATCAGCCTCCTCGGGTTTAAGCCTTCGGACCTGTCGGTTCCGCGGAATCGCTGCATCTATATGATCAAGTCTGCACTGTGGGCTGCGGATAACTTTACCGAGGGTATGAACCGCAGATTTCGTCGCAATCCAAACATCGACCCGTCGGAGATCGACACCGACAGCTCGGATGCAGACTTTTCGCCCGCTACAACGAAGAGTCCGTTCACTACGATGCTTCCGGTGTTGCCCACTGATAAGATACGCTGTGACAGCTGCTCATTGACGGATACGTGTAAGCAGTACCGCGAAGGATCGGTGTGTACGGTGGGACGCGACAACAGATCTCTCGCAAGCATGTTCCAGACACGAGACTCTGGTGTAGTGATCGACGGCTTGAGTTCGATTCTCGCCAAGCAGGCCGAACGGGCAGAGCGTGCGATCGAGGACGAGGACGAGTTCGGGGAGATGAGTCCCGACACGACCAATATGCTCAGCGCACTATTCAAGAATGGCGTCACCTACGCGAAGCTCATCGACCCCGCACTCAGAGCTGGCCCGAAGGTAAACGTCAACGTTGCTGGCAACTCCGTATCGGTCGGCTCTGAGCGGGCAACTCCTCAGGCGATCATGTCTGAGGTCATCAAGGCGATTGAGTCTACCGGCATTGAGCGCAAGGACATCACGCCTACTATGGTCAGAACTATGATGGAGCGCATGTACGGCCCGATGGAGTCTGTCGCGCAGCCTGCTGCAATTGAAGGGACGGTCGCATGAGCATGAGTGAGCCCACCCTGCAGGACGCTGGCCACAGCCACGCTGTTAGCCCGAGAATGCCCATGGGCTACACCTGCGCTGTCCACACTCACCACTCCTGGGTGCCCATCGAGAAGCATCACATCTGGCCGAGAGGCATGGGCGGCCCCGATACGGACGACAATAAGATCAGTGTCTGTTGTAACGGGCATTATGAGATTCACGAGTTCATGCGGCAACTGATTCTCAACAAGGGAACAGTCCCGTGGACATTGGCGCAGCACTTTAGTCCTGTCGTGCGTGACTATGCTCGAATCGGCTGGGAGAAGGCAGGTAGTCCAACCTCGGGCACCGTCAAGGAGTAGTCATGCAGTCGGTAGGCAGTGCAGTAACTACATCCCGCGCCTGCCCCGCCTGCCGAATCTTGCAGCACTCTAGCCACTTCAAGTGGTACAGTACAAAGACCAAGAAGCTTTACTGCTCCCAAGAATGCCGCGCCGGCGTGCGCAGTATTCCAACGATCCCAAGGCCGCGTGATCCTCAATGACCAGCTTTGACTTTGCCAAGGCAGACCGCGAGGCGCGCTGGCTGATTCAGAATCCTGAGTTCGAAGAGCGTCCAGCAACGATCATGGAGTTCATCGGCGAGGGCTATCTCGATATCGCAGACATGGTGCGGCCCGGAATCAAGGATGCACTGCTGGAAATCTTCGGCGACGATGTTAATAGCACTAACATCGCGCTTGTCCTGCGCGCAATGATTACAGGCGCAATCGGTATTGGCAAGACTACGATTGCCAGCATTATCCTGCCGTACATGTGTCATTGGGTTCTGTGTCTCAAAGATCCTCAGAAGTTCTGGGGACTGCTGCCTGGCTCGCGTATCGCCTTTATGATGATGAGCACGTCGGAAGATCAGGCTCGTCAGGTCATCTTCGATGATGTCAAGGCCAGGATCGAACACTCGGACTGGTTCGTTAACAACTACCCATACGATCCGAAGTTTACCAAGTCCATCCGGTTTCCCAAGGAAATCTGGATCCTCCCTGGCGACAGTGCCGAGACGACCTTCGAAGGTTACAACATCCTCGGCGGAATTATCGACGAGGCAGACTCGCACAAGGTAACCAAAGATAAGGACTACGCTCAGATCGGCTACGACACGATTAACGCTCGTATCGAATCCAGGTACGATGACCGGGGACTGATCGTCGTCATTGGCCAGATGAAGAAGGCCGAGGGCTTCGCTGCCCGGACCTTCGACTCATTCAGTAAAGACCCGAAGGCGCACACGACTCGCATGACCATCTGGGAGTCGCGCGGTTGGTCTTACCCGCGCTACTTGAAATCGGATGGTACTCGTGATTCGTTTTTCTATGACTCGCGGCGGAGGGAAATCGTCCCAGACGAAGTGGGTCGAGATCTCATTGCGAATAGTGTCGAGCACGTTTTTGAAGTGCCATCTGTTTATCGCCAGAGTTTCATCAATGACCCCATCAAGGCCCTACGTGATCTCGCTGGCATTCCACCTGCGATTGGCGACCCCTTCATCGGATCAGTGGAAAAGATTGAGAGCTGCCGTGCTCGGTGGATCGAACGACACGGGTCAGACTCGCCTATAGACAAGTCCGTCACCCGCCCCCAGATTGCAAGCTGGTTCCGTGCCGACAATGACCCCCGCAAGCGATGTGTCCACATTGACCTCGCTACCAGTCCTGATGGGGATGCGCTCGGCTTTGCGATGGGTCATGTCGAAGGCATCGTTGAGATCGACGGCGAGGACAAGCCTTACATCGTCATCGACATGCTCTATCGAGTTAAGGCGCGGCCCGGATATGAGATCCAGCTCTCAGACATCCGAAGGGTAATCTACGACCTTCGGGATGAGCGCAAGTTTAAGGTTATCAGGGTGACTTATGACGGATTCCAGAGCACAGACTCGATTCAGCAACTTCGCAAGAAGCGCTTCTTCGCTGATAATCTCAGCGTTGACCGATCGACGCTTCCATACGAGGACCTTCGTGATGCGATCATCGACGAGAGACTCGAGTTCCCGCCCTACACCACTTACCGAAACATCGGGGACGCAGACGAAGAACAGGTCGCAATCCGAGAGCTGACACAGCTAGAGGATACCGGCAAGAAGATCGACCACCCAACCAAGGGGTCCAAGGATCTGGCCGACGCCATGGCCGGGGTTGTGACGACACTCATGGGCGACCGATCCTTCCGCCGTGGGCTACGCTCACCCCGGTCGTCGCAGGACCCCGAGTGGGACATGCCTCGCCCAAAGGTGCAGGAACCGACAGGCTTCGAAATCCCAGGTTTGCCTTTCCACGCAGGTCCCTACGGCGGTACGGCTCTTCCAAGCTTTCCCCCCTCAGGTTCCATGCTCGGTGGATTGAGTCTCCCAGGGAGATTGCAGCCCCGCGAAACGAGGTAGAAGTGTCCCTTCTCGACCAGTACGGTCGGCCGATCAGTTCACAGCAGTACCGCAAGGCCGCGCCGCCAAAGCTGGGCGAGGCGTTCGGCAACTGGGCGGGCCGTGACCTGACCTTCCTGCAGCTGCCCGGCGGTGGGACCATCGGCTTTGACCTGAACAACCTCACGCTTTCGGACTACCGAAAGATGACGAGCCACTACCAGATCCACGCCTCGCTCGCGGTGCTGGGCTTCCTGCTCCACCAGGCCGAATGGCACATCGAGTGCGACGACAAGAAAATCGCCGCTCACTGCGAGGAGAACCTCGCCGAGATGTGGACGCCGCTGGCTCGATCCATGAACACAGCTCACTGGGCAGGCTTTGCGCCGAACGTTCTCCAGTGGGACAATGACATTCAGGGCAAGAGTGTTCAGCTTACGAAGGTCAAGGACCTGATCCCGGAAGAGTGCTTCGTCAACTGGAAGTACGTTGACGGTTACGCACCGCCCGGAGGTAAGGTTCCTCCGAAGATCAAGGTGTACGACGGCCTCAAGCAGTTCGGCTCACCGTGGCCAGTGCCCGCCGAGGCGACTCTGTGGTACCCGATGCTGATGACGCACGGCGACTACTACGGAACTAAGCTGCTCAAGCCTGCCTTTACATCCTGGTTCTTCTCCATGCTGTTGCACCTGTTCGCTAACAGGTACTACGAGCGCTTTGGCGAGCCGACTCCAATCGGTCGCGCTCCCATGGACGAGGACATCCTGCTGGCTGACGGCACGACACAGAACTCGCGCGACTACATGCTGCAGATGCTTATGAACATCCGTAGCCGCAGCACGGTTGTTCTGCCCAACGACCGCAACCCCCAGGACGAGGGGATGCGCGGATCTGGCAAGGCATATGACTACGAGATCGAATATCTCGAGTCGCAGATGCGTGGTGCTGACTTCGAGCGTTACATGACGCGACTCGATGAAGAAATGTCGATCGGTCTGTTCACGCCAATCCTGCTGCTCCGTACTGCCGATGTTGGTAGCTACAACCTCGGCCAGGGGCACATGCAGGTCTACCTGTGGATGCTCAACAGCCTGAACGGCGACCGAAAGCAGTACATCGACAACTTCGTGCTCAGTCGGATGGTGGACTACAACTTCTCACCCAAGGCTCCCAGGGCTCGCATTAAGTTCCGTAAGATGGGTAACGAGTCCAGCGATCTGATCAATACGATCGTTCAGGCCTTGATCAGTAGCGGCAAGGCTAAGGTTGACCTCGATCAGCTCGGCGACATCGCTGGGCTCACGCTGACCGAGATCCGTCAGCTCAAGGAGACTCCCGGCACCGATCCGGGCACGGACCCGAACGCTGGCCAGGACCCGGCGGGCGCGAACCCGCTGGACAACCAGCAGCCCGACGGCGCGGGTGACGGCACGTCCTCTACGGCTACGGCTATCGTCAACCGCGTCGGTCAGCAGGTGACGGCTGCATTCAAGCGTGGTGAGTTTGATCCGTCCAAGATTGACCTCGGTTACCGGCGAGCCATGGTAAACGAGGTTGGCCAGCTGAAGGCTGATGCCTACTACTCCAAGATGACCGCCTTCCTGAGCGACGTGGCGGAGGTCAAGTGGGAGTCGTCCAAGCAGTTCTGTGACACCTTCGCCAAGGTTGCTGAGACTGTTGCCTAGTCAACGACCGCGCCGCGAGAAGACGAAGCACGAACTGAGATGCTTCTGTGCTCGCAAGCCACTCTTGGCTGTCTACGGCGTAGACGAGAAGGGTCGGCTGTACATTCACCAAAGAGTCTATAAGCAGAACCGCATCTTTGGTGAGACAATCTTCTACGGTGGGACCGTGGCGCTCCTGTGTCGAGAGTGCTTGCGCTGGCAGGAAGTCGTCATCGTAAACAGAACCAATGCCGCTCTGACGCCGATAGAAGAACCGAAGGTGCTGGCGCGCGAAAACGGCACGCGGGCATCGTTGCCAACCACCCAATCCGAAGGCTAAGGTGACGCCCGACATGAGTACCGCAACCCTGGCCCCCGAAGCGCGACGCAACGTCGCGCTGTTCACCTCCTTCTCGGTAGCGGGGGCAGTCCGCAAGTACCGTTCGACGAACGCGGACGGCACAACCGTCTTGAACCTCGAAGGCGTCCCAGTCTTCCGATCAGGCACCTTCCGTGACAGCATGGGCATCCAGCACAGCTGGGAAGATATGCACATGCAGCAGATGGTTGATAACTTTAATCATCTGATCAAGTCTGGCATCATGCCTGGCGCTCCAGTTCGCAAGGGTCACAGTGGCTTCTTCGCCAGTGGCTCGGACATCATGGACAGCCTGATCGGCTGGCACACGGGCCTCTCGACCGAGGAACGGGTCAACCCCGTGGACGGTCAGCGGTACACGTACCTGCTGGCGGACTTTCAGATCCTCGACCCCACCGCCCAGGACAAGATCGACAACGGCCTGTGGAAGAGCCTGTCGTCAGAGGTCGGTAGCTGGACCTCCAACAGTGAGGCTGAGTACTGGCCGGTCTATCAGGGCGTCGCCTATGTGGACTTCCCGGCAGTCGAGGGACTCAAGACGTTCGCGTCGGCCAACGGGGTCGGCAGCAAGTTCAGCATTATGAGCGAGGAGAATGCAGTGCCCGACAGCGCCCCCCAGAACCCGGCCACCCCGCCGCTGCCCCCGGCTCCTCCGGCTGTCACGCCGCAGGGTCAGGGTCAGCCGGGCGGTCAGACCACCGACCACGCGGCTCCGACCACGGGTCCGGCCCCGACCTTCAACTTCACAGTGAACGGTCGCCAGGTGTCCGACTTCGCGGCGGTCCAGGCGCACATCACCGCCCTGGAGGAGTTCCGCAGCGAGACGACCAAGGGGGCGCGACTCGCGTTCGTCTCCAGCCTCGTCGAGAGCAAGAAGATGTTCGCCTCGAACAAGGACAAGGCCGAGGCGTTCTGCCTGGCCCTGTCGGACGAGCAGTTCACCGCCTACAAGGAGCAGTGGACTGACGCGCCCGCCCTGCCCCAGCTCGGTAACCACGCGCAGGGCTCCAGTAACCACTCGGCGCAGACTCCGGCTGGCAGCGACGGCGACCGGCACACCACGAACCCCCAGGACGACCAGCTGGCCGTTCTGGAGGAGACGGTTGCGGCCTTCCGCACCAGCGGGATGTCGCAGCAGCAGATCGAGAAGACCCAGAGCTACGCGAAGCTGCAGGCGCTCAAGGCTTCCCGCCCGGCCGCCTGATCCACCGCCCTCGGTAGGAACAAGGAGAGAGAGACAGAGACATGGCGAGTTTCACCAAGGGTGGCGGCTTCTACACCCCCTTCGGCAAGAACCAGTTTCTTCGGTCCACGCGCGACCTCAAGGTGGACAGCGCCACCCTCGCGGCCGCGACGATCCCGGTCCAGACCATCGACGGCTGGCCCGACCAGAAGATCGTGCAGCCTGGCACGGTCCTCGCCAAGATCATGTCCGGCGCTGACGCTGGCAAGGTTGGCCCGTACTCGCTCGACACCGTGGGCGTCACGGATGGTCGGTCTGACCCGGCGAACATCGTCGGCATCAACCGCACCTTCCTCCCGTGGCAGACCATCGAGCGCGACGTGGAGGTCGGCGTCGTCTACGAGGCGGCTGTCGTCCAGGGCTGGTGCCTGGAGCAGCAGGCTGACGGCACCTTCGCGGCCCTGTCCGACGCCACGGCGGCGGCTATGGTCGCCAAGAAGAACCTCGACATCCGGTTCCGCTGAGGCCAACCCCCTCATCGACTGACTGAACGAAGGAGACAAGAGAATGTCGATGCCCCTCGCGGGTGGTGGCCAGCGGAGCAACTTCGCCACGAGCCAGCTCCCTCTCGACCGCCTGATCCGCAAGGAGGTCGCCCTCGGCGTCATCCGGGAGCGGCCGTACCCGGAAGGGCACATCGGTCTGACCCAGATCGCGCCGTTCCTGTCCGTCGCCAGCGACGACGTGCTGTTCGACTACATCAAGGACGGCCTGTCTATGGGTCTGGCCCCGGCCCGCGCGGAAGACGCGGAGTCGGAGCTGAGTCAGAAGGACGTGCTGGTCAGCGGCACGGGTCGCGCCTCGGTGATCGACTGGGCTCTGAAGGACGAGTACTCCGCGTCCGACGTGACCCGATACCGGGACGACCTGATCATCCGTCAGGCCCTCCAGGGTCAGACGCTGCAGCTGTCGGGCTTGTCGGGCTACATCAACGACGACTGGTCCCCGGCTGCTGACCTCCAGTCCAAGGTCGTGCGTGACGACGCGAGGCGTCGCACCATGCTCGACAACCGAATGGAGTGGCTGATCATGACGGCGATCGAGACGGGTAAGATCGTCTACAATGACGGCAAGATCAAGTTCACCGTGGACTTCGGTCGCCCCGCCAACCAGCACGAGCAGGCTCCGGCCTCTGGTCTGTACAACGGGACGACTCACGACCCCATCGGCGACATCATCGCACTGAACCAGTGGATGTACGACACCTACGGCTTCCGGTTCAGTCGTGCGATCACCAGCCGTCGAGTCCTGATGACGCTGTGGAAGTCCAGCCACTTCACGACCATGGCTGGCGTCACGGCAGGCACGCCTTCCACCCCGATCGACCCGAACTACCTGCTCCCGGGCTGGGGTCCACAGCGGGCACAGCAGATCGTGGAAGACGTGACGGGCGTCAAGTTCATCGAGTACGACTCGATCTACCGGACGCGCGCCGTCGGAAGCCAGACGATGCAGAACAACCGCTTCACGTCGGACAACAAGATCTTCTTCGTTCCGACCGACGCGGATCTCGGCATCACCGCGCCGCAGCCCTCGGGTGCGACGCTCGGTGTCGTGGACGAGACGCAGATCGGCTTCGCTAAGACCCTCACCTCGCCGCACCCCGAGGGCAACTGGCAGTCCGGGTACTACGAGTGGGAGGTCGAGACGAAGGACCCGTGGCAGACCGTCCGCGGTTCTGGTGTCAAGGCTTTCCCGGTCTTCCCGTACATGGATCACACGTACACGCTCACCGTCCTGTGATCTGAGGACGGCCCGGTCGAACCTCTGTCGGGGAGGGTACGACCGGGCCGTCCGACTGACCACAGGAAGGTCCACCTGAGAGAGGAAACCATGGCCGAAGAGAATCAGGCTCCGGAGCGGGTGCCTTCCCGTCACGAGCTGTACCTCGACTCGCTGGCTGAGGCCAACGCCGACGGCAACGAGGCCGAGGTTCCGGAGGACGTGAAGGAGAAGGACGCACCTGCTCCCTACGCCGTCGAGGACCAGGACACGTCGGGCTTCGTCGGCGTCTCGCCGGAGTATCGGACGTACTCGGGTGTCTTTCGTCAGCCCTTTCAGGCTGAGGAAGGTCCGACCGTTGACGCGGAGCAGGAGGCCAGTGAGCGCGTTCTCGTCCTCCAGCACCCGAGTCACACCCCGCACCCGTCCACCTCGCTCGGAACCGCTGGTCCGCGCGAGGCTGGCACGGCGTCCGTTCCCGCCGAGGACTCGGCCGTCGAGGACTCCGACGAGAACACCGAGTCGGGCGACACCCCACAGCTGCCGCCGGTCCCGGCCAGCACTCGCAAGCGCGGCTCCCACAGCGCGGCCAGCAGCAGCGACGACGACGACGACGACAACGAGTAAGTAGAGGAAGCTCAAGGTGGCATACGCGACGAGCGACTCGGCTCTGCTTGGCGGGGTTCCGGTGGTCGATCCCACTGACCTCGACAAGTACTTCGAGGATGCCGCCGACGAGATCGACGCCACCTTGGGCTTCGTCTACGAGACGCCGATCACCAAGTCGGCTGCCGGTGGAGCCCTGCCTCGTCCGGTCGAACTGATCCTCGCTCGGATCAACCGCTTTCTCGCCAGTGGACGCTACATCATGGCGGTGGCGTCCGCTGGCGAGCAAGGCACTGTTCACGCCTACGGCTGGAGCCTCATCAAGGAGGCGCAGGGTGCGCTCGCTGCCCTTGCGGCTGGAGCGAACGAACTTGACGCAGTGCGGCTGCCGAACCCTGGCGCCCAGCGAAAGAACCCGGCGATCAATAATGCCGAAGAGCAGTCCAACGTGGATGCCTTCTACGACGCCTTCACCGGTTTCTGGCCCGGCCAGAAGAAGGGCATGATCTTCGACCCGAACTTCCCCAAGAACATCGGGGAACGCGAGGCGGAGTGGGTCCGTGGCTGGTGATGCCTGGAAGGAAACGCTGCCTGGTCCCTACGTGGACATCGAGATCCTCGGTGACTCGCGTCAGGTTGACAACATACTGCGTAGCCTTTACACAGCTTTCGAGGACGAGAACCTCGGCTACGACTATCTTCAGGACTACGCCGACCCAATCCTCCGGCAAACCGAAGAAGCCCGGTTCGCATCCGAAGGGGACGCCACGACGGGACCGTGGGCTCCGCTCGCTGACGCTACCGTGGCGATCCGTGGCGGGCGAGCGCATCCGATCAACGTGAGAACTGGCGCAATGAAGCGCCACATCGTTGACGACCCGCCTCGCATCGCAGTTCACAGTCTCGGTGCGACAATGTGGTCACCAGGCAACACTGGCAACTCTGAGATGCAGAGCAAGGTTCGCATCGCTCAGCAGGGTGGATTCACTCCCCAGGGAAGCGCTGTACCGCCTCGTCCTGTGCTCGGCGTGGGCGAGCAGGATCTGGCTCGACTCATGGTGGCAATGAGTATGTACCTTGCTAAGCACGTTGCCACGGGTGGAGCCGAGGTGAACTTCTTCTCATGATTACCAATGACGGTGATCCGCTCTGGCCGTACAACGCTGTGGATCTCATTGCTACCCGGCTTGGACTTATAGACCCTGACGTGAAGGTCTTTCAGCGGAAGCTGTATACGACCGACCCAGTTCAGTGTATCGGCGTCATGGCCAGTACTTGGTCGCCCGATCCGCAGTCCTACGAGCTAGGTGGACTGACGGCCAACGAGCCCACGATCCAGCGTTACGATATTCTCGTCCAGGCGCTGGTCAAGGACACTGAAGAGGTGCGCGGTACCCGCGTCGCATCGAAGTTGTCCAAGATGGTTCGGAGCATCATCCTCACAGATCAACCGCTCCGGGACTCCTTGCGGTCACTAACGTCATCCCTCTATGGTGTGACCGAACGGACCTTGCGATGGAGTATCCCTGCTCAGCAGTATCTCAGCAACGAGGTCTCAGGGCAGTTCATCTACCTCAGCACGATCAGGGTCCTACTAGAGACGGAGAACACCAGTGGCTCGTAGTGTCAGCACCGAGGACGTGCAGGCGTCGCAGAACGAGGTCGAGCGGCTCCGTGCGGAGCTGGCGGCTGCCGAGGCGGAGCGTCAGGCTGCCCTCTACGACGGCGCGAATGCCGTCCAGAAGGCTCGCCTGGACGCCGAGGCCGAGGCGCTCAAGCTCGAGATCGCTCGGACGAAGGCCGCGACGGAGCACCAGCGCCGTGCTGGTGCCGCTCCGCTGAACAACGCGAAGGAGGCCATGCAGGCCGCCGTCGCCGCGCAGAAGGTCGAGGCCAAGCAGCAGACCGTCCAGGCCAAGGCCGACGAGAAGAACGCGGCTGCCGCCGACGACGACGCCGAAGCCTGAGCCAGGCCGAGGACAACCGACACACGAAGGAGCAGTAAGACATGGGGTTCTCGTCCCAGGCGGGTCAGGCGATCTTCCGTTCGCAGACCGTCAACGGCACGTACAACGCCGACACTGGCACTGCCGGTGTCGCCATGAAGCTGCGGGACGGCGCTCTGGCTCCGTCCCGCACGCTGATGATCCCCGACCCCGAGATCGGCGGCGGTCGGGACATCGCGGACGCCTACCTCGGTGGCGTCTCGTGGTCGGGCGACTACAACTTCTATGCGCGCCTGGAGTCCCTCGCGGTCCTCCTCAAGGGCGCGCTGGGCATCGTGGACAGCCAGGTGGACATGCCCGTCGCGGGGGCGAATACCCACACCTTCACGCCTTCCGACGCCGCACAGCTGCCGTTCTTCTCCCTGGAGGAGGCGATCGGTTCTGGCCTCGAGGTGTACCACTACACCGATGTCGTGATGAACACCCTGCACCTAGAGGCGGAGGCTTCCGGCTACCTGCAGGGCACCGTGGGTCTGATCGCCAAGAATCAGGTCGCTGGTCAGGTGCGCACGGCCTCGCCGCAGTGGGACGACGGCCCGATGCTCGTGGGCACCAACATCACGCTGACGTACAACGGCGTGAACGTCGGGGCGAAGAAGTTCTCGTTCGACCTGAACAACAACTTCGCCTCGGATGACTACCGCCTCGGGTCGTTCTTCATCGGTGACCTCACTCCGACCGGTCGTGAAGTCATGGCCGGATTCACGATCCGTGAGCAGGACAGCGCGATGTGGCGCCAGGCGGTGTATGGTGTCAGCTCAGCGACCTCTCCCGGTGGCCTGACGACCAAGGCTCCCCTGGTCATCACCATGAACACCTACGAGATGGTCACCGGCACGACGACCGGCAGTCTGAAGATCGAGCTGCCCGAGTTCACGATCAACCCCTACGCCTACGGGGCGAGCGGTTCGACGATCATCGACTCGGACCTCACCGGCCAGGCGCTGCGCCCGGACCCGGCGACGCCGATCGCCACGGTAACTGTCGTCAGCGGGAGCGGAACCATCGCGTAACACCCGCACGCTGGACAAGGAGGGGCGGCACCCGTAACCTGGGTGCCGCCCCTTCAGTGCGTCCGCACACGGATACACTATCGACCAGAAAGGTCACCGACTGTGACTCTCCCCGGTACCATCCCCGCTCCTGCTGGCGACGCGCCCGTCCTGCCCAGCTCTGACGAGCAGTTCGAGGACTACTTCGGCTTCGAGCAGATGCAGGTCTACACGCTGCCCGACGGCAAGCAGCAGATCTTCTTCCAGGTGATGAACGAGGGTCAGAAGAGCAAGTTCCAGCAGAAGACGAACCGCGACATCCACGTCAACCGCAATTCGCAGGACATGCGGATCAAGGCTGACCCGGCGGGTGAGCGCCAGGCGCTGATCGAGTCCTCAGTCACCGGCTGGTCGCTCATGCGGCGACGCAAGGACGGTCAGGGCTGGGAGCCCGCGCCGTTTTCCAACAACGGCACCCCCGGTGATGAGCTGCACAGGTGGCTCGACAAGGCGAATCCGAAGATCGTGGAGGAGCTGGAGGACGCGATCCGCAAGGCGAACCCGTGGCTGCAGGCCGACATGACGGTCGAGCAGATCGACGAGGAGATCCAGCGTCTCCACGACCTGCGCGCTGATGTCGTCAAGCGCAACGAGAAGGACGCCGCCTTTCAGGCGTAAGGTCAAGCAGTTCGTTGAGGGCGAGCCGGTAGAGAATCCTCCGACATCTATCAGATACTTCAATCTGCTGGATAATATGCGGTGGGCGCACCTCCCAATGGCTGGGGGGATTCACGACCAGCATCCTCAGTTCATCGAGGAGATTCGCTACATCTTCAACGAGCGCAATGCCCAGCGTGAGAGAGAAGCGAAGGCCAGAGAGCAGGAGACGAAGCGCCGAAACAGTGGCGTAGCAGGCGGTCGAAGAGGCCGGTAGCAGAGGCTGGGCGGGCGTGGTCGTTGCGAAGCGACCGCGCCCGCCCGTACTATGCGACGAGCAACCGTCGGACACCTGAGGTCCAAGATTGAGCCTTAAGGTTCGAGGGGAGCCCACGCCTTGAACGGCGTAATGCAGATCCGCATTCAGGTCATGGCCAATCAGGCCAGACAGGCGATTCAGCAGGTTCAGGGCGACATCTCCAAGCTTTCCGCGGCACAGGCCGCAGGAGCTTCTCGCACCGCTGGTGCGGCTGCTGGACTCGATGGATTGAGTCGCAGTCTTATCAAGTCCGGTTCGCAGATGCAGTGGGCCGGCCGTCAGATGACTTACAACTTCACTCTGCCTATTATAGCTGCAACAGCTGCTGGCGTGAAGTTTGCAAACGATAACGCCAAGGCTATGACAGAACTTGTCAAGGTCTACGGCGACGGCACCATGCCGATGAAGCAGATCAAGTCTGAGACTGATGCTCTCGGTCGCTCTTTCGAGGCGCTTTCAGAGATCTACGGTGTCGCCCGATCTGACGTTATCAACATCGGCGCCGCGTGGGCCTCGGCTGGTAGTTCTGGTCTAGCACTGGCCAAGCAGACCAAGATCACCATGGACGCAATGGTCCTGGGTAACCTCAGTGCCGCCGATGCAACAAAGGCACTCATTGCAATCCAGGCGCAGTACGGTCAGTCTGCCGATCAGCTGCAATACACGATTGCGCAGCTCAACGCGATCGAGAACCAGACCGGCACGACCATGGGCGATCTCATCCAGTCCATGGCCCGATCCTCCGGCGTGGCTAGAGCGGCGGGTGTCGACGTGGCTCACCTGGCTGCCATGACGGCTGCGCTCGTGCCTGCGGCGGGTTCAGCTAGCACGGCGGGTAACGCGCTCAAGACGATCATCTCGCGCCTCCTGGCTCCGACCAAGGATGCTCAGGACCTTCTGCACGCCATGGGTATCAACATGGCTGACGTGAGTTGGAAGTCCACCGATGCTAGCGGTCGGCTGCTCATTCTGAGTAAGCACTTCGAGAATCTGAGCGACGCACAGAAGCAGGTTGTCTCGTCGGCGATTGCCTCACGACTGCAGCTTAACAAGTTCGATGTCCTCATGGCTGCACTGGCCAACCACAGCAGCTACTACTACAAGGCACTGCAGGCTGTTGGTGACGGTATGGACGCGCAAGCCGCCCGTACCAAGGTCATGAAGATCTACCAGCAGGAACTTAACACTGTTCTAGACTCTTCGCCAAACAAGTTTGCTAAGATGAAGGTCATGCTGGAGAACACTCTGGCTGACGCAATCCAGCCACTGCTGCCGGCGATCACTGGCCTGGGCATGGCGATTACAAGCATCGCCAAGAGCTTTAATAATCTGTCGCCTAATATCCAGAAAGATATTATTGTCTTCGCGCTGCTATTGGCGGCCGTTGGACCCATCGTTCGCTACATGGGCGCACTGAAGGTTCTGCTGGGCTATGTTGGCCCTGCCCTTATCTTTTTGACTAAGCCGCTCATCTCAGTAGCTACTCTACTGTGGGATGTGGTATCTGCCATTGCTGCGTTCACTTTTGACGCAGTTATTGGTGGGCTGTCACTGCTGACTGCAGCCTTTATTCGAGTCAGCGCTGTCATGCTGAGCCCGTTCGCAGCGGCCTGGGGGTATGTCAGTCGTATCGCCGTTCTCGCCATGGGCGGGATGATCGCAGCGGTTCGCACCAGTTTACTTGTCGGCTTGACTAGCGTTACATCGCTCATTTACGGAGCTTTTTCCGTACTCTTTGTTGGCCTAGCTGATATTATTGCAACATCTAAGATTGGCAAGCTCTGGTTGCTGTTGCTACAGGGCATCGGACGGCTAACTGCAGTCTTCGGTCCGACGCTCGCTGCGATCTGGACTATCATCGGTACGACGCTCGAAGTCATTACTGTCGAGATTGGTTCGGGTCTGGCTCGCGCTTGGGCCTTCATCATGACGATGATCGAGAACGTCATGGTGATGGGAGCCCGCGCACTCGGAATCGTCTGGCGCGCAGCGATGGTCGCCCTCGAGGTCATCACCGCCGAGGCTGGTGCTGGCATCGCCGGGATCTGGCGCGCCTTGCAGGCTCTACTTGTTACCATTCAGGTGGCGGGCGGCGCACTGCTGCGGGGTGCCGCTGCAGCTGGCATGGCAGCCTTTGAAGGTATCCTGCTCGCTACCGCCTCTGTCGTCGGTGCTATCTGGCGCGGACTCCAGGCGGCACTGGTCGCAATCCAGGTTGTCGGGATGCGCCTCCTCACCATGGCGACAGTAGCCGGTGGACGAGTTCTGGAGACGGTCTGGGCTGCCGTGTCCATGGGTCTCCAGGGCCTCTGGAAGTTCACATGGTCTGGAATGGTCGGGATCGCCAAGGGCGGCTGGGGACTGCTCGTCCGACTGTTCTCGGCCGGTGGGCCGATGCTCATGAAGGCGTTTACGAACCCGTGGGTTCTCGCGGCCCTGGCTGTCGTCGCCCTGCTGTTCATCTTCCGCGACAAGCTCAAGGGCATCTGGGACAACATCGTCAGGTTCTTCCAGAACATGGCGGGCGCTATCGTTCAGGCGTTCGACATGCTGCCCAAGGGTGTGCAGAACGCGATCGTGGCCGTGGTCAACATGGTCAGGTCTGCAGCCCTCGCAGTTTACCACTGGTTCAGCTACCTTAACCCGTTTGCGCATCACTCGCCCTCACTGGTCGAGAACGTCACAAACGGTATGAACGTCGTTACTGCTCAGTTCGGGCGGTTGACCTCAATTAAGGGTCCGATCGACCAGGCTTACGCCTCGATCAAGCAGTTCAAGAATGCTGCACTCGACCTCGCCAAGGGTTATGACTCGATCAAGACGGCGAACGAGGTCGCAGACCTCAGTAAGGCGGGCGCGAGCTCCGCACTAATTTCCAGTTACATTAACCTGGCTGCTCAGCTGTCTAATCTTAAGAACATTCAGGATCAGTACGACAATGCTATCAAGGCGCAGCAGGGCGTCGTGGATGGTTGGCAGCGCTCGCTGGATGCTGCGAACAAGACGCTCGATGCTCAGAAGAACAAACTGAGTGACTTGCAGAATGTTGCCCAGGGGTATCAGAATCAAATTACTGCCCTTAAGGATCACCTGAGCACGCTGACCAATACCCCCATCAAGGGGATGCAAGCGTTCGATGATGCGATCTTTGCCAATCAAATGGCACAGAAGCGACTTCAGTTGCAGATGGACCAGCTGCAGCAGACCGGCAAGGGAGCCTTCTCGTCCATCGCCGACGAGGCGGCAGCTCTGCAGGGGCAGATCGAAACTGTCATGGGTAACCGAAACAATGCCCGCTCAATGGGAGCTGGTAGCGAGATCCTTGGCAAGTATGATGACCAGATCAAGGCACTCAAGGCGCAGCGGGGCGCGCTCGGATCGTCTAGTGACTCTGTCGGTGCCCTGCAAAAGCAGATGGATGCCCTGCAGAAGCAGGCCGACATCCTCGACCTGCAGAAGAGTTTACAGTTCGACGGTCTGACTCGACAGATTGATCAGGCGGCAAACTCCATGAAGGAGTTGCCATTCGACCAGATCTTGGCCGGAGTGCTCCAGGACAAGCAGGGTATCAGCGACCTAACCGATAAGTACAACGCGGCCAACGATGCTGTCGCTAGGCAGCAGGCCGTCGTGGATGCTGCCCAGAAGAAGGTTGATGCCGTCCAGGTCAGTTATGACGCTTCTAACCAGAAGCTGAGTGACCTTAAGAACTCTTATGATGCGGTAACTCAGGCGATTCAGGACATGAATCAGGCCATGTCCGACGTCAACGCAGCTGCCGCTGGTCTCAAGCAAGCCAAGGCACCGAAGCTGTCCCCGACCATGCAGAACTTCCAAGACGCTGCAGGTGGTAACTTTGCAGACGTCGGCGGCACGGGCATGGTCGGGCGCGAGGGTGGCCCCGGCGATCAGTCCGCACAGATCGACGCTTGGACGAAGGACCTTCAAAAGAAGATGGGAGGAGCCTTCGGGGGCTTCGACATGTTCGGGCCCTTCAAGGACATGTGGAAGGGCTTTGTCAAGTGGTGGGACGGAACTGCCTGGCCGTTCCTCAAGAAGCTTGGCAAGCCGTTCACGCACCTGTTCGATGGTGTAGACCTTGGCGGTACACTCAGTAAGATCTTCGGCGGTATCGACTTCGAGGGAATTCTCAGCAAGGCGTGGAGTGTTCTCACCAGCTGGTGGAGCACGATCTGGGACATTGGTAAGTTCCTATGGAGTCTCATTGGCCCGGATGTCAAGAACATCCTAGGCCAGCTTGGTGACTTCTTTAAGAGTATCTGGTCTTCCCTGGGCGACCTGTTCAGTGGACTCAAGGAGCGCATCGGACCTTTCCTTGATGCAATCCGCAACATCATTAAGATCATCAAGCCGGTTATTGAGTTCTTCGCTGGTGTGTTCGTTGTTGCAATCAAGGCTGCATTCGACCTTCTTGTAAATATCATCAAGCCTGTGCTTGACTTCATCAAGACTTCGTTCCATAACTTTGTGCAGTTTATCCTCGGCATTCTGGACATCTTCATCGGCTTGTTCACGGGTAACTGGGGTAAGATGTGGAAGGGCATCAAGGAAGTTCTTGGTGCTATCTGGGGTCAGATTGTCGCCGTTGTTAAGCTAGCGCTCGGCCTCCTGTGGGCGCCCATCAAGACCGTCCTCGGCTGGATTGGTGATCTTTTCAGTTGGCTCTGGAAGGTTGCGATCAAGCCCGTCCTCGGATGGATCGAGGATGGGTGGAATGCGCTAACAAGTGCTTTCAAGTGGTTTTGGGAGCATGTTCTTAAGCCAGTCTGGAATGCAGTTGCTGGAGCGGCAAACTGGCTCTGGACCAATATTCTTAAGCCTGTTTTCACTTACATCGGATCGCTCTGGCAGTCACTTCTTAACGATATCAAGTGGGCATGGGACAACGTCCTGCATCCCGTCTGGAATGCAATTAAGGATGTTGCTAACTGGCTGTACAAGACTATTCTGAAGCCGATCTTCGACGCGATTGGTTCCGTTTGGAACGGCCTGGCAGCTGGCTTCAAGTGGGTGTGGGACCATCTGCTGCACCCGGTCTTCAAGACGTTCAGTGACGTCATTAGTGCCGTCCATGACGGCTTTAAGACTGCAGTTGACGGCATCGGAAAGATCTGGGATGGGCTGAAGTCGGCACTTGGCAAGCCCGTCCAGTGGGTCGTGGACTTCGTATGGAACAATGGCCTGCGTAATCTGTGGAACTGGATTAACAACATCTGGGGCGGCAAGGATCTCGCGCCCTTCAAGCTGGGTTTCGCCGCAGGTGGCGTCATGCCTGGATATACGCCCGGTCGTGACGTTCACAAGTTCGTTTCTCCCACCGGCGGACTCCTAGAGCTGTCCGGCGGCGAGGCGATCCTGCGCCCCGAGTTCACGAAGGCGCTCGGACCCGATTGGGTCCACGCTGCCAACGCTGCGGCCCGGAGTGGCGGTCCCAACGCCGTGCTGCAGTTCCTGCTAGCATCCGTGGGTGGCGGAATACAGAGCCACGCAGCGGGTGGCATTGTTGGTCTTGGTAGTCGTACGCTTGACTGGATTAACACAAACCCCATCGCCAGATTCCTTACCTCGATGTCGCCTGCCGGTGGGATCATCAACCTGATTACGGATTACGTCTCCAAGGAGCGGAAGTACACAAGTAATCACGGTAACACTGGCATTGACGCCTCTCTGGGTGATATGGCTCGTGACGGTGCTAACAACATCTGGAATTGGATTAAGCACGCTGCGACCGGCTGGGTAGCTCCCGGCGGCGGTGGTTACGCTGATTACAAGGCAGAGATTGCGAAGCGTGCAGCTGATAACGCCAATGCACTTGCGAACGTCAACCTGCCTGACCTGAGTCAGGGAGTTACCGGCTCACTGGCCAAGGCTGGTGCGGCTGCGGCTGTTCGGATGGTAGCCAACCAGTACGGGTGGGGAAGTGGCGCCGAGTGGAACGCCCTAGCCTGGATCATCAGTCACGAGTCTGGCTTCAACCCCTACGCCCAGAACCCGACCAGTACCGCCTATGGTCTGTTCCAGTTCCTCAACAGCACCTGGGCTGGCGTCGGCGGGCATAAAACTTCTGACCCGGTTCTCCAGGCGCAGTACGGTCTGCGATACATCCACGGGCGCTATGGTGACCCCATCGGCGCTCAACGATTCTGGGCGGCCAACCACTGGTACGACCAGGGCGGGCTGTGGCCGAGTGGCACCGTCGGGATCAACATGAGCGGTGGAGCCGAGAGGGTTCTGACTACCGCACAGACTGCATCGTTCGAGAAGCTGGTCAACGTTCTGGATCACATCGACCTCGTGAAGTTGGACGCGAGGCTCAATGGTAGCGTTCAGGCTTCCCAGCCGGTAGTCTACAACTACAACGGCGACACGGTGACTATCAACATCACTGGTGATCTTTTGTTCCCGAGTATTAACAACGGACGCGACGCAGAAACGTTCCTGACGAACCTGCGGGACATGGCTGGAGGCAGTAGGCGATGACCGTATGGGGTGGCGAGCAGCAGCATGAACTGGTTGGCGTCAACGTCTTCACAGATGCAATCAGTTCAGGTACTACTCAGGTTAACGTCTATGCTGACTGGTATGTCGAGTCAAACAACTGGGGCTTCAACGACAACCAGACACTGACTATTTCGGGCTCGCGATCTGCTACCTTTAACTTCACCTTCAATGTCGGTAGCGGCGTCGTAAGCCAGTATGTCGGACGCACGACAATTCTTAGTCAGGGCCTGAGCTATGGTGGTGGTCCTACCTACCACTTTTACGGCGCGATTTCTGGTCAGTATCTCGGCGGTACACCCTACGTCGATTACTACTGGTCGCTCCCCAAGAGGCCAGCGAGTGTTCCCGGTGCTCCTACCGTCAAGGCTTCTAGCGTCACTAGCACGAGTGCTACTGTCACTGTTACGGCTGGCTCTTCTAACGGCTCGTCGATCATCGACTATTACTCACAGATTTCTGGACCGGGGTCAAACTGGACAAGCCCAGGTGTCGGTTGGCACGGGTCTGGTTCTCATACCGCTACTGGACTAACACCAGCAACCACCTATCAGTTTCGCGCCAAGGAAACCAACAGTGTAGGAGACTCGGCCTGGGCCTACACGAGTAGCTTTACGACTGGTGCTACAGCTCCGGGCGTCCCAACTGGACTAGCCTCGAGTGCTGTCAATCAGACAACAGCAACGGTTAGCTGGAGTGCGCCTGGCACTGACGGTGGCTCTGCTATCAACGGCTACGACTTACAGCTTGCGACTAACTCTAGCTTTACGTCAAATCTTCAGACTATCACTTATGACGGCTCACCCGCAAACCTTACTGGCCTCACTCCTGGCGTCAAGTACTACGCCAGAGTTCGAGCGAGCAATGGTGTCGGCGACTCGCCATGGACAGGCTCGATCAACTTTACGATGTTGGCGGGGACGCCTAGCATCATTACGCCAGCCGCAGGCTCGAAATATACTGACGCAGTAGCCAAGGTTATTGTTACCGCCCAGGGTATCGCCTCTGATCGGACGATCACCGCACAGCTGAGTCAGAGCAGTACATTCGCTTCTGGTATTACAACGCTTACACTCAACCCGAGTGCAGCATCCTCGAATAATCAGTACACTCTCCAAGACACTACCAAGTATCTCAAGGTTGGTACTTGGTATGCTCGGGCTCAGGTTAAGAACAATACCACGGGATATGTTACTCCGTGGTCTACGACTGTCAGCTGGACGGAATCTCACACTCCATCTGCTACGATCGTTACCCCGTCCACGGGCAAGACGTGGCAGTACACACCCAACATCACCTTTACCTGGAGCTTCGGGGACTCGGCTGGCTCTCTCGATGCGCAGACTGCATATCAGGTCGTCATCGAAGACAACCTCAACGGTACGTCGATCTACGACTCCGGCAAGGTTACCAGCGCCGTCAAGAGTATTCAAGTTCCAATCGACGTAAGCCTTAAGAACCAGCAGCTACGCTGGAAGGTACGAGTCTGGGACAAGGGCGACACCGCCAGCGCGTATACGTCCTACTCGATCTTTACGCTCGCAGATGTCCCGGTCGTCACGCTACAGACACCGCCCAATGGTGGGACGGTGACCAATGGTGCGCCCACCTTTAGTTGGGGGGTCACCACTCCGTCGGGTGGAACACAAGCGAAGGCCGTAGTCACCGTTACGGATACCAGTACCGCCGAAGTTGCATGGACCACGACGGTAACTGGCGCAGTTTTCACCGCGACACCCTCCGCCGTCGTTCTTGGTAACCAGCACAATTACTCATGGACCGTCACTGTCACCGACAGTACTGGCCTGAGTGGTACGGCGACTTTTGCGTTCAGTACGAGCTACGTCGCACCTAGCTCGATTCAGTATGACATCGACGCCTCTGGCGCCGAAGAACTCGGGTACGTACTGATCGACCTTACGCAGGCTTTGCCAGATGACGCCTTTGCGGCGTGGAAGGTCTATCGCATGGACCTGACTGACGTATCGGGTACCTGGGATCTACTGACTCAGATCAGCGACGTGAACACAAGACAGTATAAGGACTACATGTTAGTGGCTGGCCACGAGTATATCTACTCGGTGACCCAGGTTGCCACTCGATCTGGCGCACTGTTAGAGTCAACAGTGGGCTACTACCGCGACGACACCGATCAAGAACTGACTGAGGATCGGCGCGTGGACGTTGACCTCGTTAGTTACTGGATCATCAATCCAGTGGATACTGACCTGAGCGTTAAACTACCGAACGTGACAGGCGACGACTCGACTTACGAGCAAGAGTCCGCTACGTACACGATCATCGGCCGGGGTCGGCACACTGACTACGGCGACGACTTGGGGTACGCTGGCTCGCTCAAGTGCGAGGTTCGTAAGGTCGAGCGTCCCAGTACGTTTCGCCAGGCAATGGAGGATTTGTTCCGAGCACAGGAAACCTACTGGCTGCGAACGCCGTTTGGCAGGCTGTTTCAGATCAGTCTTGGTAATCTCGGCTGGTCGCCCAAGTCTGGTGTCGGGACAGCCGAGATGGGCGACATGACGATCCCTTACGAGGAGGTTCGCTGACGTGCCAGTCACTACACCTCCCCAGGAGGCGATCGACCAGTTTCTCGGCCCGACCACCCGTCATGTTCGCCGTGTCGAGATCTACGAGGCTGATGGTGTTACTCGCTGGGCGAAAGACACGGTAGGTCGACTCAAGGATGGGTCGGTCACGGTAGACTACGACCGAGACGAGCGCAGGGCACTGGACCTGACGCTCGACAATGCTGACGATGTGCTGATCCACGCTCCGGGCGAGTTCTGGTACGACAAGATCCTCAAGGTCTACCGTGGTGTCGCTGTCAACTCCAAGCAGCGCCTGCCAAAGATCCTGATTATCGCTGATTCGACGACAGATTCGCACGCCGCTGCGTTTCGCGAGGCTGTTGCTAGTCTCGGTTACGGTGATGTGCAGACTAACGTTATCGCTTCTGATTATGCACTGGATATTGCACCTTACGACATCATTGTCGGCCTCGGTGGATCTAACGATCAAAGTGCCCTAATGGTCAGTGCTCTGCGTAACGGTAAGTCAGTGTTCGTCTTCAGAGACTCTGCACAGCGACTCTACGATGCAGCTTTCGGCACGACGGGATGGACAAAAGCGTCTAAGGTTGCTACGACTGCAGGCACCATTATCACGCCTGCAAATGTCTCAGACATCAGAACTCTCGGCTGGCGAGCATTCGACCCGACGGCCGATGCAATCTCGACTGCATATAACGCGCCTATTGCAATCACTGCAGCAGGCGATACCAGTCTCTTTGGCGTTGGTTACTCTGACACTGGACTAACATCATTTGCGATCAGTTCGTTCTCTTCGTCCACCTTCGGCAAGGCTATGGCGGTTCACTACCCGCTCAAGAGTACGCAGTACATGGAAACGGACTTCTACAACTTTCTGCGCGGGGCTCTGAGCTGGCTCAACACCGTCCAGCCTATCACGGTCTGGGAAACTCAGATCGGCGAGTTTATGATCGACCGTATCTCGCAGGCGAACTTTCCTCACGAAGTTAAGATCACCGGACGGGACTACACAAAGAAGTGCATTCAGTCGAAGTTTGCTCAGGCGACGATGTTCGTGGCTGGGCAATCGCTCGAAGGTTTGATTGGCGTACTTGCTGCAAACGCTGGCATCAACAAAATGGCTCTACCAAAGACTGGTGTCGTTATAGGTGACACGTTCACCTTTGATCGCAACACCTCGCGGTGGGATGCCATGAAGCAGATCGCCACGGCGTACAACTACGAGATCTTCTTTGACCCGGCTGGGTATCTCGTCATCCGACCCTTTCTGGATCCGACCACCAGTGCACCAATCATCTGGATCGAGACTGGTAAGCAAGGTCAGATCGCTACCTATACGAAGTCCACGTCGGACGCTAACCTCTTCAACCATATTCTGGTCACTGGAGAATCGTCGGACGCAAACGTTCTGCCCGTGTACTCAGAGGCGATCAACACCGATCCAAACTCGCCCACTAATGTCGATGAGATCGGTGACAGATACTGGGAGTACTCATCGCCGCTGATTACTACTCAGCAGCAGGCCGATGACCTGGCAAATACATATCTGTCAATCCAGTCATTGGAGTCCTTCGAGTTGGACTTCGATACGCTCATCATGCCATGGCTGGAGGCAGGGGACATCCTCGGCTGGATTGACCCGAACCCTGCTCCTGGCGACCCTAATACATTCTTGCTATCGTCGTTCACCTTGCCGCTTGGACTGGCGGCAATGTCAGGTATCGGTAAGCGCGTGCTGATTGTGGGTATGTGACATGGCGGGAATGGACGACCTGTCGTTCTCGCTGGCGATGCGAGACATCGTAAATAGTCTCGTCAAAGAAGCAATCGAGCAACAGCGTCCGAAGTATCGCTATGGTACTGTTGTCTCGATCGACAGGCCGAACTACAAGTGTACGATCACCTACAATGGCGAGACTGGCCAGGTGATCGTCAACATGGGCTCGATCCAGCCGAGTGCTGTCGGTCAGCGTGTTCGTATCGAAGGCATCGGTACAGACAAGTTCATCACTGATGTCATCGGTGGAGCTGTCTGGTATGGCGACATAAACGGGGACATGACTGTCCCCGGACGATTCCGCCTCCCATCCACCAGTGATGCAGGTGACGTCGGTCAGTACCCGACGAGTCCGACGGGCTCAACGGGTCACCCGTTTCAGATTGGGCCAGATAATGGCTTTAATACCCGTATGGACAACAACGAGATCATGGCGCTCAATAATGGAGTACTGCAGAGCTTTATTATTCACAACCCGGTGGCGGGTCAGGTTCAAGGAACGGGCAGCTCGGCTCTGACCCGCAAGGACTACGTTGACCGCGCCCGCACCATCAAGATCACTGGAGCAGCTGCCGCTACGCAGAGTATGCCGTCGGGTGGTGGTTTTCAGACAATTGTCAACTTCAATGCAACGGAAATCGCCAGTACAGCGTTTGCAACAACGGCTACCGGCAAGATCACTTGCGTCACACCGGGGGCTTATCTCGTTGGAGCAAAGCTATCGCTCAAAAACTCGGGCACAATTGGTAATGGCACGGAGAAGTATATCAACCTGAATGTGAATGGTGCTCCGGTTAATACTGGTCCACAGGGCTGGGTAACGCCAAACACTTCATCGGCGCACACGACACACATAAACGCTGGTGCGGTGCCTCTCGTCCTGAATGCAAACGATTATCTTCAGTTGACGTGCACTCACGATACTGGTGCAACAGAGATAGCTGCGCTCGACTCGTCTTTTCTGTATGCCGTATTCCTGCACCCGTAACGAGGATAACGGATTGGTAGCGCCTACCGTGTAGGGTAGAGTGCGACCTGTTAGCTACTCGGGGAGCTTGCTACATGACTTCGCACATCGTCGTTCAGCGAGGAAGTCAGTCGGTAAAGCTCCGGCCAGTGGCGCCAGGTGAGGTAGAACTAGGCGTCGTCGCGCTGTTGCAGTTCATTGTGACTGCCGCGCTGGTGGCCGCCCCGCCGCGTCTGCTGGCTGGCAACGGAACCGCGCTGCTGATCCTCGCCAACCATCCCCACATTAGCTTCATCATCAAGGGATGCTGGAGCATCGTGTTCTTCATGGCCGGAATCCTCTGCGCCAGAGCGGTAGCCCGACCAAGCGTCAGCTCCCGCAGGTGGGCATGGCAGCTGGTGATCCCGCTGTGGGCGTGCTGGCTGTCAGGTCTTACCTACCCGTTGATCGTTGGACTCCCTACCAACATCATCGCGCTCAGTGCTGTAGCAGTCCTCGTGATCCAGTGGCTGCTGACCCGGCTCCTGGTGCCGCTGGACAGCTACTGGTACAGTCGGGAAGTACCGATCGAAGAGCTGCAGGGGGAAAGGTCGCTGGGTGTGGATCATCTCGAGTCTGGCGGAAGCCGCGTCTGACGCCCCACCACAGGTTCCCTACGAGTTCTTTGGAGTTGTCGCCAGCGCACTGATTGCCGGGATTACTGGCGTCGTCGTCGCAATACTTCAGCGCACCAAGAGAAGCTCCTCGAGAGAGGCGGCTCCCGAAAGTCAGGGGAGCCGCCCCTTTACGCTATCTGAAACAGACTGGTGTACGGTACGAGATCGTACCGTATCTAACAAGTCAGCTCTAGATATTGTTGATAGACAGCTTCAGGGTCACATTACACAGAGCGATGAGGCAATTAGTAAGATCCGAGAGGACATCGCCAACATTAAGGGGCAGTTAGGAATCTAATGAGACTAAGCCTGCGCTCCGCCTTGACCCGCCGGAAGCGCCGCCACGCGATCAAGCCGCCTGGCCAGTTTGAGACTCCAGCCAAGAACTGGGACTTTATTCGACACATGCACTCCCCGTGGTCGTTGATCGCATTGTTCGTCTTGCAGATCCTGATGCTGGGACTCATCATGGTCCTGTTTGGCTATCAGCGTGAGTTCTCGGATTACCTCAACCAGCGCGGCCAGTTCGCCGACCGGGAGCGTCACGAGCAGACGCAGGCTGTGTGTCAGCTGATTGGCGAGCTGCAGGCCGATCCAGGCGGGCAGCTACAGAAGATCGCCAAGAGGCTTCATTGTCCAAATGGGCCTATACCGAGGACTAGTGGATCATCCTCCAGTCCCAGCTCGGTGCCGATAGGGCCGCCAGCGGGTTTCTTTACTTCCGACCCTACACCCGGTAGTCAAGCGCCCACAGCGCCCGCCACGCCGTCACTGACGGCCGGGAATCGGCCAACCGGGACTAAGGTCCCAGCCCCCACGAGGACGCCCACGCGGACGGCGGCGCCACAGACGACGACACCCCCGGCGAGCACCTCACATACGGTGCCTGCCGGGGGTGGAACGCCGACGCCGCCCCCTCCCACATCGCCTCAGCTCTGTGTTCCACTGACTGGCGTGTGCGTGCAGATCTAGTCAGTACGTGTTGTAGCTCCGAGGGCCGCGAGTGTGCGTCTCCCGACGCTGCGGCTCAGCCTCGAACTTGCTGCCGCACTCTGGGCAGCGGCTAGGCGGGAATGCAGCTTCATAACGCTGCGAGCGCACACCACAGCCGTCGTTGTGGCAGTACAGAACAATGGTCTCGGTCATGGGTTGCATGTACCTCTCATTTCTCGTCAATCTTACTGAGCGGCTTTGTCTTGAGAGACGGCTCGCCATACTTATTGGTAACGAGTCCTTTGATCTGAGACTTCTGTTCGGCGGTCAACTCCTTGCCCTTGAGAAGCTTGTCGAGCGTCGTCATGGAGACACTGGTCTTGCCTACACGCTCCATCAGCTGTGGACCGATGATCTTCTCGAGGATGTCCATGCGTTCGATCTGACGCCGTGAAGAGCGAGTCCAGTAGACTCGGTGATTATAGCTCTCCAGATGCTCAACATCCTCGTTCTGGGCGGCCTTAAGCAGAGCCTCTTCCAGCTCGGCGGCGGCCCACTTAAGCGCCTCCATCTGCTGGTCGATCATGGCGCGTCTGTCGATCATCTCGATCACAGGCAGGCCAGCGATCCCGCCCGCCGCGATGTTCTTCTTGAGTGTAGTACAGGTCGTCTTTCGGATGCACCACTTGCAATCAGGGTTGATCGTCTCGACGGCATCCTCGATCTTGGTATCCAAGATCTTCCTGGCCCACTTCTTGATGTAGCGCCAGGTGTTCGCATTGTCAGCCTTGGTGAACACAACTCCTACGGTATCACCGCGGAGCTGATCGAACTGGACCCAGATCTTTTCGGCGTGCGGATACTGGATTTGACACATCAGACCGTACACGCGAGCCTGAATCTTGCCAAACAGATCATCCGGCTGGAGGAGCCCGCGCCAGGTCTTGTAATCCACGACCCTGTATGTCGTCTCGTCCAGGCGGTCCAGGCGGTCGAAGATGTAGTTAAAGGGGATGGTGTAGTTCGTCCCAGCCGAGTCCTGAACGTTGAGCTGGTACGGCGTCTTCTCCTCGACCGAGACAACTTCGAAGCCGTCGAAGTTACTTCGCTCGTACCAGTTGGTCAGCATCTGCACACCGTCCTCGTAGGCAGGATCGCCCAGCGGGTCGGCAGTGTCGAACTCGACCATGAAGTGCATCTTGTAGTAGTCAAGCAGCAGGTTCAGCGAAGGCGTCGTCCGCACCTCGCCCATGTAGCAGTCCTTGACGTACTGCTCTAGGGCATTATGGCAGGACGTGCCCAGCATGGCTGGCATGGAGCCGCCGGTGCGATTCTTGTTAATGTTCTCGGCGGCGTAGCGGGCAAGGCACTTGGTAGCCGTGTCCAGTGCCGTGGCGCTCAGGCTGGTGGGAATCATGCGAACCAGCTCCGTCCAGGGCCAAAGCCAAGTACCCTCCGTAGGGTACACCGTGCCCACACTGCGACTGCTGCTGCCTCGACTACGGTCAGCATGATGAGCGCTACAAGCGGGCTCATCGGTTACTCTCCAGAGTCATTGTACTGGTTACCCCCCCAGATTCCGTATCTACTGTCTGTCTCCTGGCGGTACTCGTCACATTGGCGACGCACCGGACACGGGAAGCAGTACTTCATCTTAGCCTCGTTGGCTAGTTTGACTTGACCGCGCTCCGGGAAGAAGGGGTCTTGCCCGGGGGTAATGGGGGCGTCGCGGCAGGCGGCGTCTCGTCGCCAGGACTCGTTTCGTTCGATGAAACTAGATCCTCCAGGCCCGTCGGTACTGGCTCCCTCTCCACAGGCGCAGGGTTCTCCAGGGGATCTGGTGAGTTCGACTTCTCCGGCGTCGTAGAGTCCTCGACAGACTCCTGTGCAGACGAGGACTCCTCGTCTTTTGGGTTGGCCGCCAGCTCGGACGGGTGAACGTCGCGGACACTGACCGGCTGTGGTGCGAAGTCTACGTCATACAGGCTGCTCATGTCCAAAGGACTGAACACCTTGAAGGGCGACCCGATGTCGCGCACTCCATCTTCGTCTGTGTGCATCTTTTCCCCCATTGTCGGGCGTGCAGGATTGGCGTTAGAGCAATAATGGCACATGGCCGGGGCTCTATGGTAGACGACGCGCCGATACGCTATCGGCCTACACAGAGCAAGGCCCCCGTGACTTTACAGTGTAAAGCCACGGGGGCCTAAGTTCTTACGCTCTACGCAGCGCCGAAGAGGTCCATCCCTTCGCCGCCCTCAAGCTTGTCAAGAGCAAGCTTGTAGTTCTTCTCGTCGTACTCGATAGCCACCGCGCTGCGTTGGCAGTTGCGAGCTGCTCGTACCAGGCTGCCCGATCCTCCAAAGGGATCAACAACGAAGTCGCCAGGATCAGTGGACTGACGAAGAAACATCTCCAACAGCGCCGTCGGCTTCTCGTGGGGATGGATGAGCTGATTCGGCCGCAACTGTGGCACATGAATGACACCCGAGCGCCTCTTGTCCGAGTTGACACGGTTACCCTTCTTGAGGTATAGGATGAACTCATGCCCCTGACCCCAAGAGTTAAGGTCGCCCATGCCTGGGCCGTCCTTCTCCCATACCAGGATTGCCTTGTACTTGAAGCCATGACGAAGCATCGCGTTGGACTTCGCCATATCCAGCCACCGCTCCAGCACCTGATGAGCGGTGACGATGTAGAGGTCACAGTTGTCAGCCGTAGCCGGAAGCAGCGCCTCCATGACCTCAGAAAAAAGCGTCAAAGCCTCTTCTGGGCTCGCGTCGCCCGCAATCTTCCGAGCGTACTCCTTGCCCTCCTTGGTCACCGCCATGTTCGACTGATTGTCCACCCCGAACGGAGGGTCCGTGATGATGCAGTTGACCCGGCCCGGCTTGAACTTCTTGCACAGCTCCCTGCTGTCGCCGTGCCAGATTTGATGGAAAAGCTTCGCCACTGAACGCCTCCTCAGGCAGTCGATCTAGCGCGGCCTTCAGGAGGCCCAACGGGTTGACCTTGTACTTCTCGATGCCAGGCAACGCCCGACGCCAGAGACTGTCTTCGATGAGTCCGTGCAGCGCGGCCGTGATGGAGTAGTTTGCCAGATCAGTGCTACGACTGTCAAGCATGTCGTCAATACGCACTATCGCGTACTCTTCGCCGTACACTGTCAGCTTGACTTCGATCATCGCCACTGTCTGTGCTCCTGTCGGACGCGATGTATGAACAGTCCTGCCCAGACAGCCCACACGGCTAGGACGCACAAAGCTGCTAATCCCAGCCAGGGCGGCCCCGTTACCTGGCGAAAGACAACAAGTGTTATTACTGCGACTGCTACGATTGTGCTGATCTTGTAGTAGTGCTTTATCAAGATTACTAAGTCCTTGGGGGCCATGAGTTATCACTCACCTGAGTCACCGTCGGATTACTTGCCACCTGATCGAGAATCTCGTCGGCCAGGCCCATACATACATCCCTGCCTGATCGGGCGACACCCCATCGGACCCGGAACGCTACAGCACCGGCTACCGCAGGCCCCTGTGCGGCTACCCAGGACTGCGCCCGGACGACATCTCGGTCATTGTCGATGAGGATACCCTGGAGGGCATCCTCAGTCGCCTTCTGAAGGTTCGTAGCGTCGGCATAGTTGCCTCGCTCGGTATTCCGCCAGAACCAGAAGTCCAACTCGTAACACGGAGCCAGCGGTGCGCCGGGGAGCGCACCGTACTTGACGGCAAGCTCCCCGGCGACTGCTTGCTGGTACATGTGAACCTGCTGGTTGCGGCCCATGGTCGGGGCGAGCTTGCCCCCTCGACGGAGAAGATCGAGGGGACCAACAGCCCACGGTTCTGGGTTGATGTGCAGGACGTACCAGCGTTCGTTCTCAGACACCGATCAGATGACCGATCAGCTTGAGAACGAACACGGCGACGATTGCGGCCCCACAGGTGAGCAGGAACCACAACACAGCCGCTGTCATAAAGGCGATGTTACGCTCCTTGATCTCCTCGGGGGTCATCCACGGCGGGCGGGTCTCTTCGTGAGTCTCGACGAACTCTGTGTCGTTGCGGGGAACTCGCCCTGTAGCCTCACCCCAGTGATCCTCGCGCACCTTCTCCTCCTGTCGGGGAATCTCGCTGGTTGCGATACTGTCGGCCCTGTCGGCCGGTGGGATGCGCAGCATTCTGACTGTCTCTCCGTCTCTGTGTTTAGGCATTGACGCCCCGCAAGAGGCACTGCTTGTACTCGACAATGTTGTAGTCGAGTGCCCTCGCGAGGTATAGTTCCGTCCGGGCGCCGCGTGAGGCTTCCCAGCCGGGGAGCAGAATGATCCCGCCTACGTGGTCACCTAGCATCGCCTCGATGTCCCGGCGCATGAACCAGTCCCAGGACATATCCGCCAAGGCGGGGTTCGACACGATGTCGCAGACCTCGGTTGGCGAGATCAGTTTGTAGCTGCGCTTGCGCAGTTCCTCGGCAGCTTCCTTGAACTTGAGAAGGTTGCCCTCAATGTCCCCACTGATCGGCCCCGAAAGGTACCACCAGTGATCGTGAACAGATGGGACAACCGTCGGGTCAAGTACGGGCATCAGGACTCCTTTGTTGACTCTGCGTCGGCAGGCTTTGGTCGGTTGCGCCTGGGCACCACCCAGCAGTTGTAGCTTCCGCCGTCAGAGATTCTCATGATCCGAAGCGGATTGCTGGTGTCATACCGGACTTGTACCCGATCACCCGGACACTTGTCAATGGCTTCCATCAGAAACTTTGGCGTGAAGAGGTAGTTGATCCTGTCGTGCGCGGCAAACCCTGGCAGGTCGAGAACGTCACCCAGGTCGCCCTCCTCTTCGTCCAGAGCGTATACAGCTACAGCGCCCTTCCCGATGAACAGGTCAATCATCGGGAATCGGTCAGCACCGAGCACGACCATCGCCCTGGTGAACAGGTCGAGGAAGGCTCCCTTGGGAGCTTCAAAGTATCCGTCGTACTCGTTTGCGACGATGCGCTCGACACCAGCAGTCGGGTACGCCACCCCGTAAAGCGTCGTTCGGATCTGAACGGACGGGTCCGGCATGACGAGCAACTGGTTGTCCGTCGCCCCCACCGACACCGTGCCGGTTTGCTTTACGAGGGACGCGAGCAACTTACAGGGGACGGTTACAGTGCGATCCGTCGCCCATCCCGCGCCGATCTTCAGTGGTACGCGAGCGAGCTTGTAGGTATCGGTCGCCGTCGCCCACTCGCCGTCGAAGTTAACTCCGTTCTGAGGAACGGCAGCTTCGTTGGAATCTGTCGCCCACTCGACCATCGAGATTCTGCTACCGAAATTGTCGATCGGCGTTAGGTCCTCAGGATCGAAGGTCTCCCACTCGGGATAGTACTCGATCGGCAATAACTGCCAGTTGTTCTTCATTCGACCAGACTTGACGGTCAGTGTGCGACCGCCCTCCTTAACGGCATCGTCGAGCGTAACAGTCTTACCCGACCCGATCGGTAGCGTTGCGATCACGTCAGCGATCTTCGCCGCCACCCGCCAGGCAACATCTCGGGTAGCGTCAGACTCGATGAGCGGAAGCCACTCCCTGTAGTACAGATCCAGGTTAGTCGCCTCGATGATCGCATACCCAGCCATGGCCGGGTCGAGCCTGATGACGATTCCGGCAGCCTTGTCGAAAGCCTGCCCCCGACTCGGAGCGATGCTCTTCACCTTCTTGAGCACGTCCTGAAGTCCGGCCGTCTCAAAGACTGCCTTCGTCACGGCTTGCGAATCCTCTCGTCCGGGTGGAACGCCCGCAGCTGAACCTCACGGGGTACCTGGACCATCGTGTGCAGCACGTTGCCGCCGTCGATGAGAACTTCGACGATGATGTCCTGAGACTCCATGCGCTCGATCAGCTCCTTACCCTCGGGACTCTCGGCAAGAGTCTCTCCGATAAGCGCATACTTCCAGGACCCCTCACCCTCGGGCGGGTCGGGAAGTTCGATCGGATTGTGGATCACAGTTGCCAATTACTTCTCCCCCTTGAAGAGCTTCTCGCACTTCTGTGAACAGATCGCAGTACCCTTGTAGGTCATCAGGCGCACGTCACCGCCGCAGACGACGCACGATCCATCACTGGACTTAAACGGTGCCATGGCGTTGAGCTGCAACTGTTCTAACTCTTCGAGCGATCTCACCGTCACCGATCCCGAGTTGATCTTACTGGAATCCTTGATGTACTTGCCCATGGCACTTGCGGTTGCGTGCGGATTGTCACGCGCCCAGTCGCCAGGATGTTGTCGCGCCATGCTCAGCGCTCAGCCCCGCGTCGCGTGCAGGAAGTTGTCCACGTAGAAGCGCGCCTCACCCACCGTGTCCTCCAGGTCGGGGATCGCCCGGTGCAGTTCTTTCTTGCGAGGCAGCTTCGCGTAAACCTCGGGGTTATACCGACGACACAGCTCCTTGACGGAGCTGAAGTCGATGTTCCGATAGTGAACCTGCTCCGCGAACTCCGGCATGTGCTCAACCAGGAAGCCACGGTCGAAGTGGACCGAGCTGCCAACGAGCGGCACCTTCGCCTCGCCGAACCATTCCTCGTACCATTCGCACAGGTCAGCTTCAACGTCGCCTACGTCACGACCCTTGCCATTGTCGATCGCGTCACGCAGGCCGCTGTTCTTGTGTGTCTGCTGGACCCAGGTATCGAGCCCCCCCCACCAGATCTGATGGCCGGGGTCAACCACCTCTGTGAACATGGCGACCATCTTGAAGTCGAGCGTCGTGATGACGAAGCCGACCTCGAGGATCAAGTCGTCGCGTGGGTCGAGGCCTGTCGTCTCCAGGTCACACAGCAGCAGGTGAGTGTCGGGGTTGAGAGTGTTCATGCCTTTGCTCCTTCGGCGTACTTGCGGTCACGGTAGGCGTAAACCTCAGACTGAGATACACGCCAGCGGTTGTTGATTTTCTCGGCCTTCATCCCTGTCCCTGGGGACTGCTTCTCCTCCTGTATCCATCGAAGTACGGTGGACTCCTGTACTGCGAAGTACGCCGCCACGCGTTTGATCGGCCAGAGCGGGTCTTCGACGCCTTGCGTCATCATGCTACAAACTCTTCCTTGAGGGCACGGAGCACCTTAGCTTTCCATGCCGGGTCAGTCTCGATCAGGGTCTTGGTAAGCTTTGTCTTGCTGCTCAAGATCGCTTGGATACGACTGTCGATCGTATTCCGTGCGATGTACTTGCGGATCTGGATAGCCTGCGTAGTGGAAGCACCGATACGATTGAGCCGGTCGATCGCCTGCTGATTCAGGCCAGGCACGAACAACTCGTCCAGAAAACTCCCATGACGTGCGGCAGTCAGATTCAGACCAACACCAGCGACCTGTAGCATACAGCAGATAACAGCCGCTCCGCTGACGTTCTTCCACTGGTTGACAATCCCCTGACGGTCTTGCGCCTTAACATCACCTGATAGGGTGAAGTAAGGAATCCCTGGTGCGGCCTTTTGTAACCGCCGTCCGTAACAGTCCTGTACATCACGGAACTGAGTGAACACTACGATCTTGTGACCGCCCGACAGAATCACGATGTCATCGTCGATCGCAGCATCGAGCTTTGCCGAGTGGTCTTCGCCTGTGAACGGGAACGTCGTTCCGCAGATCTGCTTGAGTCGCAGGAACTTTGTCAGCGCATTCTCGATGTCGTCGGGAGTATCTGAATCTACTCGCTCCAGGACTAGCTCCAGCGCCACCTGATCGTAGATCTTTCGCTGCTGCGGAGTGAGTTCCACATAGCGCTTGATGATCTGTACGTCGGGCAGATCGAGAACATCTTTCTTGAGCCGACGCAGCATGACCCGCTGCACGCGGTCGGTCAACTCGGGCTCGTTCTTGACTCCAATGATCTGCTTGTCCTTGTACCCGCCAAAGACGCAGTAGCGGTTGACGAAGCTCCAGTAGTTCGGATAGGTGTCAGGGTCGATCCGATGCAGCAGGCTCCATAGCTCGTCGGCCTTATTGAGGACCGGCGTGCCCGTGAGCAGGAAGGATCGGCGCGACCACAGCTGCTGACACGCCTTTGTTCGCTGCGACTTCGGGTTCTTAAGGTAGTGAGCCTCGTCGAAGATCGCAACGTCGAAGTTCATGGCGTTTAGCTGGCTTAGGTGACCGCCGACCTGCTCGTAGTTACAGATCAGGATTCGAGGTCCATCCATGGCAGCGAACTGCTCCAGCTGCTCGCGGCGCTTGGTGGGGGTGCCGTCCAAGATCATATAGTCGAAGCCGGTGAAGTGCTCGATCTCTTCGCCCCAGTTCGCCTTCAGCGACACCGGTGCGACGATGACACAGGTCTTGGCCCAGCCGCGATACACGTCCATGCCGAATACCACGAGGCTCTGGAGCGACTTGCCCAGGCCCATGTCGTCGGCCAGGATGAAGCTCCGCCACCGCGCCAGTGTTCTGATTCCCTCGATCTGGTGGGGGTAGAACTTAATGTCATCTTTGATCCACGGAGCGAGGGAGCCACGACCCCCCTCCAGCGTCTTGGCGTAGGTCATGTCAGCCCCCATTCGACCGTGCCGATATCGCTTCGCCGCTCCAGAACCTGGATCTCCAGGTCGCGGGCGGCCTCATTAGCGCAGCCGATCTCGATTGCCAGGTCGCCCGGCTTCTTTGGCAGCTTCACGTCGTCAGCGTAGTAGCCGCGGACGAGATACTTCCACTTACTCATCTCGGATCACCCGAGCAGCGCTTATTCACGTTGGTACGGAGCAGCGGCTGCTCGCAGATGTAGCAGCCGAACTCTACGGTGTAGAGGTTCTCCATGTCCATGCGAGGCTCGAAACTCTCCTCGCGCTTGGCGATGCTCTCGGCACCCTGCTGACTCAGCCTGTAGACGACAGTTGCGATCCACAGGTGAGACCCAGCCTTGGTGTGATACTCGATGTCACGGTCGAACTGTGCTCGCGTTCGTTCTACGCGATCAGCTTCGACGCGCTGGATGCCCTCGCTATGCCACTCCTCGGGCGGTATGTTCGTCGTCACTCAGAACTCCACCTTGAAGGGCTTTGTCTCCATGCTCAAGGGGTCAAAGACCTCCTTGAGCATGGTGTACTTCTCGCCCTCGCCCTCGGGGCGGTCGATGCGCTCGCAGTAGACCGGCTTGTAGTCCGGCCCAAACCGAACAACTGCATGGAAGTACGCGATCGCTGCCTCGTCGTCCTTTGGAACCGAGGTCTGCCAGACGACGGTGAAGTCGGCCGCCCGGTACCGATAAGTCGGCAGGACATCTTCTGAACTGGTGCGCTCCTCGATCATAACGACTGCTCCCATTTCGACCTCCTGGTCGTGCTCGTCTCGCCGACAGTTGCACAGGGAATCAGCCTTGCCGATGCTCCGACGCATGGCGTCGAGGCACCTGCTGCACACGCCGATCTGGCACATCTCACAGCGATAGATCAACCCGAACTCTCGCTGGTCATGTTGCGCCTTACGTGCCATTGTCGATCCCCCTTGTGTTGGTACCACCATCATACCACATGCATGATGATACCGCTACCCGATCTCAGCTTCCCGGGATGATGAGTTGCTGGTGACCGTTCTTGCTGCCCGGCGGAGTAATGAGCCGTGCCTGGTTGCGAGCCGTGCGGATCGCCTCCTCTAACTGACCCTTCATGTGGGTGAGCTGGCCGTTGAAGCGCTCCTCCCAGATCAGCTGGATCGCCAGCCACTGGTCTTCGCGGAGCGCACCGATCTCGACCAGTCCCTCGAACATGGTGTGGATCATGCCGACCTGGAAGTCGACTGCTCCGCCACGGTTGGCCAACTCGTTGAGCAGCACACTGTTGGTGTGCCGCAGACGCTCGACGCGCTTCTTGCAGTTGGCCTTGTCCTCGTCATCCATCGGAAGGCTGATCACAGGGCTCAGGTACTCAGTACTCATCGGGGTGACCCTTCATCCAAGGAGCGGGGCCAGAAACCCCGGGGAGGTTGTCGGCGTGCGCCTTGATCCAGTCCTCAGGCGTCTCGTGCTTGCCGCCGCAGAACTGGCAGATGCTGAACTTCGCCTTGAGCATGTGGCTGACCCAGCCGTTGAGGTACTGGCCAAAGTCCGGGTTCTGTGCGCATTGCCGGATGATGACCTGCAAGAGCTTCAGGTGCTCTTCGGGCAGGCCCTCGACGAACTCATCCATGCTGCGGGTATGTTCTTCGGCGATCAGACGCTGCTCCTCGACACGTCGCACGAGAGCCTCCTTCACCTCTTCGGGACTACCGAAGATGAAGGGGTCGGGGTTTTCCATGGCGACTTTCTCCTCTCATGGCAAAGGGGCGGGCAGCCCGACTGTGTTCGCCAGGGGCTGCCCGCCCCCGCTAGTTGACGACTACTGTGTCAGAACGGCAGGTCGTCGTCGTCGGCCGCAGCGGCGGGCGCAGCGGGTGCAGCCTGCGGTGCCGGTGCAGGCGGGGCGGGAGGAGCGGCTGCCGGTGCAGGCGGTGCCGGGGGTGCGACGGGTGGCGCAGGAGGCGTCGGGGTCGGCGCGGGAGCCGGGGCCGGTGCGGGCGCAGGAGCGGGTGCTGCAGGCGCGGCGGGTGCCGGTGCCGGAGCCGGTGCAGCAGGGGCCGCGTTCACGTTCGCGGACGACTCGAGAGGGGTCCACCCCTCCATCGGGCGGGGAGGCTGGCGCAGCAGCTCGCGGATCGCACGAGCCTGCTGGGCATAGAAGCCCCACTCGTTCTGATTGGTGCCGCCACCGCGCTTGAGGACCGGAGTCGCGTAGTCCACCGAACCCCGCGACTTGGCAACGAGGCTCATCTCGGTGTAGACCGTGAAGAAAGGCACCTTCTGTGCGGCAAAGAAGGCGTTGTACGTCTTCGCCGCACTGATCGCCGATCGCTGCAGAGTCAGGATCGCAGGCATCGTCGGCTCCTCGCCGAGCGCCCCGTAGAGGATCGCGTAGGAGAACGACTCGGCACACGGCGGCGGGTTCTTACCCTGCCAGTCCTTGAACTTGCAGTTCGCACACGGAAGAGCGACGTGACCGTTGTGCGCTGGGTCGTCCGAGTAATGGTTGTACGTGGTCGAGTCGAAGCCAGATCCGACCCACGGAAAGAGCTTCTCGGGCTCGCGAGCCTGGACGTTCGGGAAGCCGGTGGCGAAGTCAGGGGACTTGCACAGCGGCTGCTCGTTCTCGTCGACCTCCTTGCGCCACATGATGCGCTGCTTGGTCATGCCGAGAATGATCGCGTTGATCGCCTCGAACTCCTGCTTGGTCAGGGTGTCCTGAAACGTGGCACGCTTGCCGACGATCTTGAGTCGAGGAACCCTGATGTCCTCAGAGTCGAGGTCTTCCAGTCCCGAGTCCTCGAGGTCGGGATCGACGTATCCGGCGAGCGCGCCGCCGCCTGTGGTTGCAAGAGTCATGTGCGCTGTCTCCTAGTGCAGATGTTTGGCAGATGTTTGTGTTGCGATCATACAGCCGAGTCGGGCGGCCAGTCGTCGATACGCTGACCCACTACTGCCGTCTCGGCTCGCTTCAGTTCAGCTAGGTAGTGAAGATACCCCCCGAGCTCTCCCATGCGGGCTGTTGCTATCTCCAGTTTGTTCTGGAGGTGTCGGATGTCAACCTCGATCTCGTCCATCCGGTGAGCCAGGTTCGCCAGTTCACCCCGCAGCTTCCTGAGGTTTGGGTTCTGGTGGATCTTACCCCTGATGAACTTGTCGAAGGCGGTCTGAGACAGGTCTGGGTTGTCGGCCCGCATGTCCGCGACGAACACCAGCTCAGCGTCGGTGTACGCCTCCTCGGCAATCACCTTCTGGTGACGAACCTTCGTGAGCTTGCCGCGCTCCAGTGTGATCTCGTTAGCCAACTGCTGCGCTTCGTGGTAAACGGCGTGTACTCGGAGAGTCTCCTCCGCGTACTTGAGTCCGCGTCCCCCTGGCACCTACCCACCATATCCGATCCCGCGTAGATAATGCAAATAGGTAGCACCACCGACACGAAGTTGACTATCCAACATCTTGCCTCTAAAGAATGTAGTCCGTGTCAGGAATCTGAATCGGACTGCCCGTCGTCCAGCACCTTCCGCGGGTCCGTTCGCGCCGTCGCTCGTGTAGTTTCACCAGCTCGCAGGCAGGCTCGCCACGCCGAGTGTGATAGTGTCGCATCCCGTGACAGGCGCACTGCGCCTTCTCCTCATCGGTCAACATACCGAAACCCCCTTCGCTTCATCCAGCGAATCAGCTCTCGCTCCTCGACTCGCCACTCAGGCTTGTCGGTGATCCCCCGGGAGACGTTCACTGCCCGCACCTCGTCTGGATGACAGCTGCCTGGGGTGCGACCCTCGAAGTAGAGGTAACCCATACTCTTGAGGCTCGCCTCGGTGATGTTGAGGATCGTAGCGATCTGGTCGAGAGTGTACAGGAAGGGCCTCGCTGGCAAGCCCAACCTTGTCCGGTCGTCAGGCATTCTTCTTCTGCTTGGCCTTGAAGTTGGCTCGACACCAGTCAAGGCCCTTCTCTTGCCCTTGCGAAGTCAAGCCCGTAAACCTGCGCGGCTTGTCAGCAAACAGGGCATAACCGTACTTGACCCACCTGTCGAAGACGGCTGCGATCGCACCCTGGCTGGGAGGGTTGATCGCTTCGACGCGGCCGATCTCCTCACTGATGATCCGCACAGGCAAACCGTACTCAGGATCACGGTCCACCAACCACGCGAGGCACTCGCGCTGGACCCAGGACTCCAGGCCGCCACGAGAAGTCCGACCCGTGGGCGTGACCGAAACCTCCTTGGCGATGACCGTAGCACTAACGCCTTCCGGCGTGATCTCGGGTGCGGCCAGCGCACTGATGCCATAGTCAGGGTCATCTGAGGGTATCCAGAACGTACGCTTCGGCACGATGTACTCGGGGTTATCGACCGGAATGCGCTCCTGGCCAGTCATCTCGAACATCTTGGTGATCTGGATGTGACAGTCGCAACTGCATTCCTGCCAGAAATAGCAGGTCTTCAGTGGCTTGTCATTGTAGCCGCGAGGTCTAGTACCCTCGTGCTGACCGATCGAGCAGAAGCCGGTCAGGTACTTCGTGGTAGCTGCCATGATGTACTTACCCCCAATCAAGTCTGTATGCTACAACACAGTGTCAAGACCCTCGCCGTTATTGAGACAGAGGGGTCCTGGCAGGTCCCTGCGATAAGGTGTGCTGGGCTACTTGCCAATAGCCTTCTCGAGGCCGACTGCCCGATGGGTACCGGCGTGTTCCTCGAGAATATGCGTCATCCAGGCACGGACTAGGACGTACTGCTTTTGGCAGTACAGACACCAGCCTCGGTCAGCGTCGAACTCTCGACGCAAAGCTGCCTGATCCATCAGTCGTCGTCGATCAGGGCGGCGAGGCCGTTCACCTTCGCACGAAGCGAGTCTATGTCACTCGCCCTGACGGTCGTGTTCCCGAGTTCGACTACTACTCGGGACGCCTCTTGCACGGGAGGGTTGTCAGGATACCGCCCGGGGATACGGGGCAGGTTGACGACCTTCTCGATCTTGACTGTGGCAATGTAGTGGATCTGTGGAGCGGTGCTTGAACTCGGGCGGGAAGAGTCGGACATGTTCTTAGATCTTCTCCACTGCGTCGTACATCTGCTTCTGGTTGACCCCCGTGTAGACCTCGGTCGTCTTGCTGTTGCTGTGACCGAGGATCTCCTGAACCACTCGCAGGGGAGTGCCATTCGCATGGAGGTGCGTTGCGAACGTCGCGCGCAACTGATGAGAGGCCACCGGCTGCTTGATTCCACATCGCTTGCCCAGGCGGGTGATCGAACGCCTGGCGAGACGGTCGGCCATGTCAAGGAGGGTCGGACGCCCCTCCATTAGGGCCTTGATAGTCGGGCCGATGAGGATGTCAGCGAGCTTCGAGTTCATGGGCACCATGCGCCACTTGTTGCCCTTGCCGTTGACCTTGATCTGTTTGCCAGCGAAGTCAATGTCACCGGGAGGCAGTTCCAGTGCTTCACTGATGCGGAGTCCAGCCAGGCCGCACAACGCCACGCAGACCTTCATCTGCTCGGAGTCGGCGTGATCAATCATCCTGTGAACGCCAGCCATGCCCTCGGCCAGAGGGTGTGGCAGGGGCTTGAGAGGCGTTGGGGGCGTGTAGTCGAGCAGAATCGCACCGCCGCCCGCCCACCGAACGAAACCTCGCAGGCTAGTCAGTCTGCGACCCGTCGTCTTCGCTCCGAGGGTCTTGTTGTTCGCGGTCAGCCACTTTGCTCCCAGGTCCTCGGCCTCCGATAAGGCGATCGAGTCCGTCGAGGCCCAGATCAGCAACTGCTTGAGGTCCGAGGCGTAGGACTTCGCCGTGTGCGCGCTCCGCCCTCTGTCGAACAACCACGTTCGGTACTGCTCGATGGAGTCTTGCGAGAGTGTCAAGACCTGATTCGTAGGCATCTTGTGCCTCCTTGTCCCTTGCTAGGACGACGGGCTCGGCTATGTCGATAGCCCGATTGACGAACGCTCTGAGAGCCTTCAGCTCCTCGTGCGTCATGTTGGTAAGCTCGAGTTGCAGCTTGCGAACAACTACGAGCCGGATGTTCGGACCACTCTCCTCCGAGATAGGCTGTGGCCCCTCGATACCCTCCTCTGTAAAGGACTCGTCGTACAGGTACAACTGGTAGTGATTCGGCCCGATCTGGCCGAATGCTTCCAGGTTCGGATCGATGTGACCTCGCGGCGACCGTGTGCTGACGAGTCGCTTGGGGGTCACGCCGTTACGCCCAGGACGCGGCATCAGCTCGTGCCCACTGTAGCGGTGTCAGTCTCGGTCGGGTCACTGTACGCCTGACGATTCCAGTCGGGATCGGCCTTCAGGCAGTCGGGACACAACCAGTGGACGACCCTGCTACGGATCGTCCGAGCCTTTGATCCCATGTTGTGAAAGGATGCTTTCTTGACCGTGAGTCGATCACGGTCCAGAACATCTCTTTTACACTTTGTGCAGACGTACTGCTTTGTGTATCTTGTATCGGTCACGGAATCAGATCCTCCCAGGAGCCAGTGTTCTCGGCCGATCCTTCAGGCTGAAGAAACCCGGCCAGTTCCGGGTTCACCCGCACGGCGTCCCGGAAGTTCTCGTTGACGTAGCAGAACAGGCAGCGCTGATGTCGCAGGTAACAGTAAAGATTACTGTAGACCAGCACTCGGTCGCGGTTGTCGTCGATTGCGCCCTGGATAACGTGGGGCTGCAGGAGACTCATCGCAACATTGTTGTACTTGACACCATGAGACGACGACGTGCAGCGAGTCTTCCAGCCGTTGATGTACCGGTCCCGATAGAACTCACAGTCATCTTCAAACTGCTGACGAAGCGTCATCGCCAGATCGCCAGCCGACTCACCAGGAAGCAGTCTGCGCACGCCCTGCAGGTCGTCACGCTTCTTGTAGTCAGGCGACAACTCGGCCAGCGGGCCCAGCGGCTCTACGTTTTTGACTTCGTAGTACAGTTGCTCCCACACGCAGTACTCAGGAAAGACTGGCACGACCATGTGCATATCGACGGGCGAGATGTGATTCCACCCGTCGTAAGGGCCCTCGCCAGTGAGAGCCCATCGCACGAACGATGCGTCAGTCCGCTGGCTGATGTAGTCAAGTGCGTGCTCACAGTACATTGACCTATGGTCGTTACAGTACGGACCAGCTGATAACTGCCAGTCTGAGTAGCTGGGCGGCGTGACAACTGCCGAGACGAAGGGCATCAGATGATCCAACGAGTGTCTTCGGGGTTCATCCCGAGCTTGAGCAACTCCTTCTCGGCCCAGCGCAGTTGTCGCTGCAAGATGCGCCAGCGTCTATGGTTGCGCGCCTCCAAGTACTCGCGGAGAGATCTCCGATCACGAGGACGGGGCGGATTGCGCTTGCTGGCAGCATCCAGCCAGCCCTCGACGTCATCCTGACTCAGGTGCCTCTGGGAGTTGCTGGCATGGTGAGCGTTCGGCGGTGTCGGTGTGCCGCGAGTTGTCATGCTATCCCCCTGTGTCGTTCTCTCCAGACCTTAGCCCGGATCTGTACGGTTCTCGGCTGCTCTAGTACCGCTCGCCGGTTACGTTTCTCATCTGGATGAAGAATAGGCGCCAGTGCTCTGATCGCATCGTCCGTCACGGGGTCCGGGGCTGCAAGGTCGGGTGTGGGTTGGCCCGTGGGGGCCTTCACCCGTGCCCGCATCGCCGCGTGGAGCGCCGCTCTAGGCGGGGCGGCTGGCATTGGGGGGTCATCCGGTACAGGGGCAACGATAGGGGCTTCCACCACGGCCATGGGGGGCGTCTTTGTGGAGCGCTTCCGGGGGGTGCGCGCAGGCTTTTCGGTAGGCTTGTGCATGTCACAGGGCTCTTCGCCACAGAACATACACGAGTCTACACTCGCCTTATGCGCCATGCCGGTCCCCCAATCCGTTGCGTACCGATACCATAACGTAACCCCTAGCCCATGTCAAATCATTGCTGGGCAATAACAGACACAACCTCTACCGTCGTGTTGTAGACCTTTGCCAGGTCGGCAGGCTGGAACATTCCTGACGCGATACCCTTCTTGATTGCATCGCGGGTGGCTGGAGACAACTTTGCGGCGGCGGCCTCACCGGCAGTCTGTGTGCGCTTGCGGGTCTGAACCCTGACCGGCTCGTCAGGCAGAGCCAGTGGCTGCTCGCGTCGCCCAGCCGGAGGCGGTGAGTACTTGAAGCCCAGCGTCGGTGCCCAGTCTAGTTGGCCGTTGCGCATCTTCCAGCGACGGTTAGCCTCGATGCTGACATCTTTCTCGGTGTCGTAGTACGGTGTACAGGCTCGCATGATTGCGAACGCCAGGCCAGAGGCGCGACCCTTGAGAACAAGGGCCTCCTCTCGCTGCTCCCAGGTGACATCAGACGGATCACCCTGAATGGGCTCCTTGAGCTTGTCGATAACTGAATCCAGCTCGATCCAGTACTGCTCTGCGATGCTCAAGAAGTTGTACCTCCGCTGCTGGTAGGTCTTGAAGTGCTCGTGGTGCCCTTCCGCCCAGGTAGCGGAGCTGAGGGTGTAGAACACCTCGTCGAAGCTACAGCCCCAGCCCTCGTTCTCGAAGTCGCAGGTCACTCGGTATGGGAACACGAAGCCTGCGCCGTTGTCTGGACGCTCGCCAACGAGCTGGCGGTCAATGATGGTCACTTGTTGTACTTCTCCCAGGCATAGTCAGCGATTGCATCGAGGGTCGATCCGTCCATGAGCATACGGCTGGGCAGGTGACCGACCATGGCCTCGACGACACAGTTCTTGAAACGCTGCTCGTCGGTCATGGCGGGCTTGTAGTTGCTGCAGCCGCAGATACTGGCGAGAATACCTCCGACAGCTGAATGTGACCGATCCATGTGCATACAGACGTACTGTGCTAGGTCGGGGTTAGCGAGGCTCGGCGTGCTGATCTCGTCGTGTTCTGCGAACGGATGCCCGCAGCCGCAGTCAGGTTTGTGGTCAAGTGCCATGATGTCTCCGATGCTGCGATGAATGTACCGCTACCTATCATAGAACCGTCGCCCCCTGCACCATCTCAGGCTTCCCTACTGAGAGTTGCTGGCACAGGGGGCGAGCGGGGCGCCGGAACTGATAACTGGCCTCTAGGCTTTCCACGGCTTCGAGATCAGGTCGGAACCGACTGCCGGGGGTCTGTCAGCTTGGTCCCACCCAATCGAGTCCCCCGGGGTTTATTGCTCAGTCCTCGTCGCCGTCCGAGTCGACGTCGACGTCGGCCTCAACCTTGGCCTTCGGCTCCTCGTGCTTGTGAGCCAGGACACCGTGGTCGAGCGCGTCGTGCTGCTCGGCTGCCTGAGCCTCGGTCAGAGCGTTGGCGTCAGCCTTCGTCCAGCCGTGTCGGTCGGCCAGGTGCTGACGGACGCGGCCCAGCGGGATCGGCTGGAGCGTCTTGGTCGAGACATTCGGCTCCTTCGGAGCCAGCTCCTCGACGCTGACGATGGAGTCGGCTTCGACGATGGTGACGTTCGACTTGCCCTTCTCCTTGAACATCAGGCCGATCTCGGAGCCGATCTCGACGCGACCTTCCAGGGTGAGCGGGCCGTCCTCGCCCTTGGGGGTGTAGGTCAGCGTCACCCGCTTGCCGGTGAGGGTTGACAGGTCGGGCGCGGTCTGCGTGCTGGTCATGGTGTCCTCCGGTTGTTCGGGTCCGTAGCGGGGGCGATCAGCCCCTGTCTATGGATACCGTATCACGAAACTAGGTGACGCTCTAGATGAGTTACCACACGACCGACATCCTGGCTATCGTCAATCTGGACCGTCTCCAGTCCGTGACGCGCCGGGCTATCAGTACGCACACCAACTCCCAGGAGAGTGTACCCCTTCGACCGACAGGTCTGAATCTCGCGGCGGAGAATCTCCAGCTCCTCGTCGAAGTTCTCGAGGGGCATTGCACCGTCCGAGTAGTACAGGATCACCTTGTTAGTCTGCGGCTGGGCATCGCAGAGCTTGCGAGCAAACTCCAGCGTGTGCCCGTCCAGGTTGGCAGCCGACGGATTCAGTGCCATGAGCGCTTCCCGGGACTTGTTGTCCCACGGCTGCTCGGGAGCCTTAACCTCGTACAGGTCAATGTCTATGCCTCCGTCACGGTAGGCGCCGATGTTCCGCGGACTGCCCGTGTGAGCGTACACCGCGAAGCCGATCCCCATGCGATGACAAAGCTCGGCCTGTGCGAGCGCAGCCTCCTTAATCATCTTGAGATTCACGCCGCGAGTCGAGCCCGACACGTCCATGAAGATGCCAACGAAGTAGTCCTTCTTGTTCGGGACCACCTTCCGACCGAACAGACGGTCATCGCCAGACCACGCCCGCTTGCCGAGGCTCCGAGTGTCGATCTTGCCTGACCGCATGTTGCGGTTGCGGTGCGACCGCTGATTGTCTGAGAACACAACCCTCATTCGCATGAGGGCTGGACCCAGGACACTCTCGCCTACCGGGTCGATGGTCTGACCACGACGGCTCGCCGCGCTGGCCGAGAAGCTCGCGCCATTCCAGGCGTGCCACGGGCGGCCCTCGGCGTCAGCCTCAGCCGTGTTGTACTTCCAAATGTTCAGGCCAGTGATGTTCTGGCTGGGCTGCTCGAAGTAGATCGACTGAATGATCGCCGTGCCAACGGCTTTGTCCATGTCATCGGACATGTCTGATTGCTCATCAACCTCGGGGTGTAAACCGAGGTCGATGAGTTCGAGATCCTCGTCCGAGCCGATAGTCGGCACGACAAGCTCGACAGGCTCGCGGTCGGTGTGGTCGATTGCAGCTTCCTCGTCAGGCAGGTAGTCTAGAGGGTCTCCCCCTTCATCCTCTCCACCATCGCACTCACCTCCGCCAGGGGATTGCTCGCCGGGTTCAGCCATGGGGTCGTCGGAGTCGAGTAGTTCACTACGATCTCCTTCAACTGACGCTTCGCCACTTCCCTCGCCTGCTCCGGCGTCAGAATCGTCGTCGGCTCGTTCGTCGTCATCCGATCCACTGTCGGATGACGATGAATCGTCTCCAGAATCTTCTGGATCGCCTGGATTACCGTCCGACTCCCGTTCATCATGTTCAGCGGGATCGTCGTCTCCCCCAGCTTCCCCGGCTTCCGAAAGATCAGAGTCCAGTCCGCCATGAACGTCGGATTCTTCATCATCAGAACCTGAGTCCCCGGCGTCTCCCACAGCTGGGGATTCAGTGTCGTCTCCATCGTCGCCGGATTGATTGCCAGAATCCTCGCCCACTCCGTCGGAGTCGTTGTCAGAGGCAGCTTCACCGTCTTCATCCAGTCCTGACGGCTCAGAATCGGTGTCCGACGGCTGATCACCCGAGCCACCCGAGTCGTCTTTCTGTTCGCCTCGGCCAGCATCGTCTCCAGCTTGTCCAGAGCTTCCAGCTGGGTCTGAGTCTCGCTCTTCATCTGATCCCATACTCGCTGGATCGCTTGACTCAGAGCCACTCCGAGAGCTTTCATCTCCGTCGTGATCCTCTGAACCAGTTCCATCAGCGCCTGGTTCGCCTTCTCCATCCTTTCCAGAGCCACTTGCTCCGGAGTCAGAGGAGTCGCTGCCAGGGTTGCCTTCACCTGACTGACCAGATCCGTCACTGTCGTCTCCCATATCGGGCTCGGGCTCGGGCGGGGGCTCCTCGTCGGCGGTGAAGAAGAATCCCAGCTCACGGAACCGCATGTAGATCTCAAAGGACTCCTCGAAGATCGCCTGTGCGCCGTTCATCATCCTGATCCCGGCCAGACGGGTGTGCAGCTCCGAGTCACGGGCCGCCTCGATGACCCGGGGCTCGAACCAGTCGTCAATCAGATCGCCGTAGCCAGCTGCGACACACAGGGCAGCCAGACATGCCTGGTGATTGGTCGGGTACTCGTTCCAGAGTGTGTAGACCGTCTTGCCGGTCGCGTCCTTCTGCTCGACACCCTCGTTGGCGACCTTGAGAACCTTGGCGTCCTGCATGATCCGGGTGCCAGGACGAGCCTCGGCCATGCGCTCGTTGATCCGCACGTCCTCCAGGGCGTTGACCAGGAGCTTGAAGTACGGGTTCACGGCCTGGGCCAGCTCTACGAACGTCTGCTTGCCCCGCAGGATGTTCGGGTTCTTGACGAAGGCTTCGCGCAGCCGGTCAAAGTACCACTTGGGGGCGATACGCTCGATCATGCGCAGCGCGGTCGCAGCATCGGTCTTAGTCACAGCGGCGAACGAGTCGAAGGCGATGTGAGCGATCTCGTGGTAGATGATCGCCAGAATTGACTCGCGCATGTTACAGGCCCCGCAGTACAGCTGGAGACTCTCGGGGTCGCGCTTGTTGCAGAGACTCTTCTCGTGGCGCATGTTCGCCATGTCGCCCAGCTTAATGGGCGGCTTGAAGTAGATCTTCTTGCCGTCGGTGCTACCATTGTCTGTCGAGGACATGACGACCTGAACGTCTCGCTTGCCCGTCAGATTGCGGGCATAGGCAGTGAGGGTCGGCTGGAGCTTGCGAAACTCGCTGACAGCCCGACGCGCACGGTCCTGCGTCTGTGTCCCACGCTTGGTAATCATAAAGCCAACCTCCAATCAGGCTCTGGGTCAGTGTAGTCAGTGATGTACTGATTGAGGCGCTTCCATGGCCTACGCTCATGGGCGCGCTGCAGGTTCTTGAGGTTCTTGACGGCTTCCAGATGGTCGGGATTACAGCACGCCTTATTGTTACAAAGGTGGTCTACTACCCAACCGTAGGGCACGGGTCCTACGTGCTGCATGTACATCAGTACGTGCGTGCCCTTGTAGTGCTGCTTTCCCTGAGAGTCCCGGCCGAGATAGAAGCGACCATAGCCGCCGTTCTGGCTGGGTGGCATCCAGATCCAGCACTCCCCGTACTCGGGGGTAATGACGACCTTCTTGACCTTGCCCATGAAGCGACCCAGCTGGCCCGAGTCTAGCAAGAGTCGTTCACCGTCAGTCGGGATCGGGTGCTCGCGCTTGAGCGTCGTGGTCATGGCGATGAATCTACCACGACCAGCGAGCATTCCCGATCCCGACACGCGGCATCACTCCCGGGCTAACTCATGAAGAGCTTCCAGTGCTACCTTGTTCTTGCGGTACGCCTCTTTCAGCTGAGGGTCGGCTGATACCGGGAAGATTGGCTCATAACCTAGCTTCTCCACGGTGGCCAAAAACGCCTCGCGTCCGATGGGAGACTCCTCGCGGTGCTGGACCGCGATCACCGTCTTGCTGTTCTTGGGCACCGGCGGGCGGCTGCCCTGTTGGGTTACCGCCTTGATTGTGCGAGTGGGTTGGCCCATCTTACCTCCGTGAGTCTCCGGCCGCGTGGGCCTTGACGACATCGAGAACGATCTCGGCCTGCTGCGGCTCGAGGAAGTCCCCGACTGCAATCTTGTAGGCGTCGATCATCGTGAACCAGCGCGTTGCCCTGGCCACCTTGACCGCCGGACGGATGCCCCAGCTCATCGGGAGCGTGCCCTGATCGCACAGTCCCCGCAACTCCTTGGAGATACTCATGCAGGTCTTGAGAATCTTCTTCGTGATCTCATACCCGTCGTGCTTACAACGGGTCACGATGATCTGTTCCTCGAGCTGCTCGGGCGGCAGGTCCATGAACAGGTGCATGAGGCGCGACCCGTCAGCGTCGCCAATGACCGCTGTGCCAACGTTGCGCGGGTCCCAGGCGGGGTTCATGGCGAAGCCCAGGTAGGCATCGACGTTCCGAGAGATCCTCTCGCCCTCGTTCATGTCGAGTACCAGCTGCTTGGAGTTGTCAGTCAAGGGCCGTAGGAACTGCCACACGTCAGGCTGGCCGACGTTGGGCTCGTCCAACAGGATTACACCCGGTCGCTGCCAGGCCATGGGGACACGACCGTACTGGAAGAACGTCCCCTTGCCCGCATCGAAGTGCATCTTCCCGGCCAGATCGTCCAACTCCGTCGATGCAGTCACTGAGATTCTCTCAAAGGGCAACTGCATCATCCAGGCCAGGTGCCTGAACAGCTCGGTCTTGCCGACACCAGCCGGACCCCACAACGCAGGAGTCTCGTCCAGTTCCGTCCACAGGACGGCGACCTTGTAGATCGCGTTGTTGTGGTCGAGGTAGTCCTCGGGGTGCTCGTCGTCGCCAGTCTGTGGTACCTTCGCCTTGTCAATCTCTGAGTAACGGCTCAGATCATAGATCGGCAGGTACACACCCGTGTCGAAGTCGGGCCGCTCCTTGTCGAAGATCTTCTTCCACGCCCGGACGCCACTCTCTTGATCAGACTTGGACAGTGGCTTGTCGGTGGCGTAAGTGTGCGGATCGAACTCGACCTTGAAGGCTGCGATGAGGTCCGGAGTGAAGAACTCCTCATCGTACTCCGGGAACAGAGTCACGCCCAGCAGGCTAGCTCGGTTCGGACCGAACTCCGAAACAGAACACTTGCGACCAACAAAGGTCGCCGCGTTCTCGGGAACCAGCTCGCCCTTCAGGCCACAGGCTCCGGTCACCCATCCCCACTCGGTCAGCACGACCTCGCTGGACGCATAGTGCTTGCACGAGAAGCAGGTGTTGACGCGATCGTCGCCAGTGCTGTCCCGGCTGGTCAGGTCGGCGCTCATGTCGGGGAACGCAACCTTGTAGGTGCGCTCCGGTCGATCGTTGGCCTTCCAGCTCTTTGACCACCCCTTGCAGTTACTGCCTAGCTTGTCGGCGACGTGCTTGAGAGCCTCAGGCTCGCGCGTGGACGACCGACCGATCGGCTTGTCGAACTTGGCGCACATGGCGGTACCAGTCGCCCTCGAGTACCGCGCCGGGACGTCGGCTTCCTTGACGAAGTGTGCACAGTTCAGGCAGGACTGCTTCGCGGCCGGGGCGGGCGGCTCGGCAGCGATCGACGTACCGCTAGGTGTCATCGCTCCCGCTGGGGAAACGAAGCCGCCTGACATCCAGGGTGCTGTTACACCTGGAGTAACTCCGCTTCCTGAACTCATATCTTACCTCCGTTACTAGGACGGGTGATGGACAGCGCAGTCTCTAGGAGATTGCGCTGGGCTGGCTGGTGCTGTGCGCGGCGGGTGTTACCCGCTCGCTTGTGGCGGCGATCCGCTGCCGCTTGGTCATGGTGGCCCTTGTGCTCTGCGCATAACGGCACCACGTAGGCGTTACCGTTAAAGGTCACGATGACATCGGTAGTTGCTGTGTTTAGGCACAGCTCATCATCGTCGAGGCGCTCGCCATTAGCGAGCACACTGCCTCTGCGCTGGATGACTCGTGAACACAGGTCTTGCTTCATGTTAGCCCCCCAGAGCCTTGTGGCAGGCTACTTGCGCCTGCTTCAGGCCAGGCTGGGCGGCGAACAAGTCCTGCAGTGGTCCGATGCTGTTGTTCTCGATCTCGTTGAGCTTACTCCTCGCTTCGCTCAGGCCAGCCTGGTCATGGTCGGCCAGTGCAACCGAGGCTGCCTCCTCGGCAGACTTCAGGCTGCTAACCGACGAGTCATAGGCTATCACAGACTGCATTGCCGTGTCAACCTGCCGAAGGTAATCTGTGCAGGCTATCGGCATCGGAGTTGGCGTCTTGACGGTGATAGTCCTGGTGACTGTCTTGGGAGCAGGTGCAGGCTGGATCGTGACCTTAGCAGGCAGCGTTTGCACCTGCACCTTGGGTGCCGCGTCGTGCGCAGCCCCGATCACGGCCAGGAAGGCTGCCAGCCCGCCCACGCCGTAGAGTACGCCGCGCCTTGTGCTCATCTACTCCTCCAGCTTCCCCTCGAACTTGAGTTGCGCGTACAGTCGGTCACTGATCCGAGTGTGACACTCAGGATCGTCGATGATCTTGTACGGAAACTTTCCGTACCTCTTGATGAACGTGCTGATGATGCCAGGCGTGATGTCAAGCCAGTAGTCCCAGGACCACGACTCGATGCAGTCGGCACACACCTCGATGCCGTGCTCGCAAGGCTTGCGCGTCGTCCCGCCTAGCTTGATACCGGAGTAGAACACGCCGAAAGGAGGCTTGGTGTCGGAGACCCCTTCGCGTGAGTCGATGATCTTGACCTTGAGTTCGTTATTCATCGGTCGTACCAGAACCCGTCCAGCCAGTCGGTGATCTCCACGTTGTCCTCGCCCACGACGAGGTTTGCGGGCACCTGTACCTCGTCCAGTTCGACGCCACGGTAGCCGTTGCCGTTGCAGTAGTTCTCACGGTTCTCGGCATCCTCGCGGTTGGCGAACCAGTCGAACCCGACTACGGAGCCCCCGGGGTCCCAGCTCACGACGTACAGCGTCTGCGTCGGGATCGCTTCGATCGCCGTGCCGACCTGGACGGTCAGCTTCGTCAGCGCGTCGAGATCGAGCTTGACACCATAGTTCATGGTCAGCTGTCGCAGGTCAGACTGTAGCTGCATAGCCTTCACGTAGACACTCATCAGATCACGCCCCTGCTCTTGAGGTATTCGTAACTGCCGCCGTTCTCGTCGTCGATCTCATCCTTCTCGCCCTCGGCAGACTTTTCACATTCAGGCCCGAAGCCGTACCAGCGGGATCGCTCGTCGGTCAGTGCCTTGTTACAGAAGTGACACTTGCCGATCTCTGCGGCGTACTGACGACCGGCCTTGCGGTGATCCACGATGATCAGTAGGATCACGTCTTCGATAGACTGACCACCAGCCAGCTTTGGCCCGAACGGCAGCGAGCCATATGACCTGACATTAGTCCTCGGATCGGTGTTGCTCATGTTCCAGAACCATCTGTCACAGAGCGC
>Ga0308173_10000013_pt1 | contig 77180 bp, 106 predicted proteins | sample PhyPR1_FD_203716 | JGI IMG/M metagenome (GOLD analysis project Ga0308173, IMG submission 203716) | Soil microbial communities from UC Gill Tract Community Farm, Albany, California, United States - DLSLS.P.R1 | ecosystem: Environmental > Terrestrial > Soil > Agricultural land | place: USA... | reverse complement strand
GGCTGAGGAGGACGCCGATGGAAGACGATCTGTTGGAGGTCATCCTCACCACTCTGGACACGCACACCCGCAAGGTCAGGGACGTGCGCACCATGGGTGTGTCTCTGGACATTCACTGCCTCTGCGGCTGGACCCACAAGGACCAGTTCATCCAGAACCCGCAGATCCACCGCCGTCACGTTGCGGTGGAGGTCTACGAGGCGGTGGCGAAGTACCTGGATCTGCCCGAGGATGTCGCTGCTCGCATCGACGTGTCCGAAGAGGGCAAGGTCGCGGTGAACCTGAAGGACGGCATGAGCGGTGGAAACTTCGCCACCATGTTGCGCACCATCGCCACCGCCTTTGAGAGCGGAGAGATCAGGAGGACCCAGTGAGCCTCAGCTTGGAACAGATCATCCAAGCCGCGATGCAGCAGGCGCGGGAGACGATGGTGGAGCGGTGGAAGACCGGCGAGGTGACCATCACCGAGCTGGTGGAGACCACCGGGCTGGGTCGGCAGACCGTGTACGACCGGCTCACCAAGGCCGGGGTGTACACGCCCAAGTCCACTCCCAAGGGACTGAAGGAGAAGTGCCAGCGCGATCACGACATGGAGGAGTGGGGCAGGCCGATCAAGGAGGGCAAGCCCTGGCGCTACTGCCTGTTGTGCAAGCGCAAGCGTGATTCGGAGTCGCTGGCTCGTAGGCGCAAGCGTGAGGCTGAGGCCAATGAGTGAGCAAAAGAACGAGTCAGCGCACAGTGGGCGTCCGCTCGGTGCGGCGTCAGGTGGCGAGCCGGGATTCTGGGACAGGCTCGGTTACGACGACGGCATGATGCCCGCCCACCTGCCGATGGGCGTGAACGAGCGCGGACAGGGGCCGGAGGACGATGCGGACGCCTACTGCTACGTCTGTTGGTGCGGGAACCCCGAGTGCCCCCTGACGCTCGCGCTCGGGCATGCATGGAAGTCGGGCCGACGCAGCACTCCACCCGGTGAGCCCGGTGACTGAGGAGGAGATCCGAGATCGGATCAAGACCCTCAATCTGGCCAAGTGGGCGGGACGAGCCACCATCGTCTGGGGAACGATCTGGTTCTTCGGCCAACTCTGGCTGTTCTGGGAGTGGCGACACACCTACAGCCTGCTCATCGCGCTGCTGCACGCTGGCCTGGTGGCGTGGATCGAATCAATGGACCGCAATGCCAAGCGCCGAATCGCGAACTACGAAGAAGACCTACGTGTATTGCATGTAGAGCGTAGTTTGTGATAGACTCAACCTAGTTGACGGGAGAGGTCTGTCGAGAGCGCCTCTCCCGTCAACGCATGGCCCCAAGTGTTGTCCCCCGACACTTGGGGCCTTTTGCATGTCCGGGGGACGCGCCGAGGGAGATCGGCACGCACTATCCAGGCGATCAAGGAGAGAACAGTGAAGACAATCACGATCACCATCCCCGACAACGACCTGACTGCTGATCAGTTCGCTGACTTCGGAAACGCACTGTCGCTGCTGGCGCACGCGATGCTGCCCGAAGAGCTGTGGGAGATCGATGTCGTGGACAACACCGTGCCCGACGAGGTGATGACCGAGCGGCTCAACGCCAGCGCCAAGCGCTACGCGGACCAGAGGCTCTGGAGCACCGTGACGGGCGGCGAGACCGCATGAACGAGACCGAGTACAAGGTGCTTCCCAAGAGCACCTTCGTCGTCCTGGTCACCATCCCCATCCTGATGGGCTTCTGCCTGGCGATGGTGTTGGCGCTGATGGTGATGCAGCACCAGGACAAGAAGAACGCGGAGCCGTGCATCAAGAACGACGCTCCGTTCATCAGTGGCCGGATCACCGAGTCGCAGTACGAGCTGGAGGGATGCTGAAGTGAACAACTACACGACGGCCTCTCGGCACGACGCGGAAGAGTTCGCGACCACCCTGAAGGCTGCTCACCTGACGTGTCGCACCTACGGGCACGCACCGAAGCCCTCCCACGTCTCCATCGTGATGTTGGAGGGGAGCACCAAGAAGTACTACGAGCAGACCCTGACCTGCCGCAACCGCTGCGGCGTGATCTGGCGTCTGCTCATCGACATGACCACCGGAGTGCAGCTGTACCGAAAGGCTGACTACTCCGGAGCCAAGGGCTACTTGGCAAAAGGCATCGGCCGCATCGACGCGGACGGTAAGGGAGCGATTCGGCTGGAGGCCATCGCTCGCAACTTCACAGAGGAGACTGAGTAACACATGGCGATCATTCAGAAGCTGGTCTGCGACGGGCACCTGCAACTCGACCCCCAGGAGGAGGTCGAGGGCTACACCCTGCCCCCGCTGATGACCATCCACGGCATGAGGGTCATCGACCTGTGCAACGACTGCCAGAAGACGGCACCGTACGCACTGGTCATCGACCTGGCCACCGAGTTCGGTCGTGAGGTCGAGACCCGCACCTCCAAGGCCAGCGCGGGCGCGATCCCGGAGCACCTGCGCAGCCAGTGCAGGTTCTGCTCCCGCAACGACTTCAAGTCGCAGGGTCGCAAGATGCACGAGCGCCGGTCTCACCCCGAGGAGCTGGCGGCGCTGGAGGCCCAGGAGCGAGGCACCGAGCCCGGTGACCTGGTGGGCGAGGGTCTCACCTACGGCACCGCCCAGGAGAACGCGGACGGCTACCACTGCGAGGCGTGCGACCGCATCTTCGACAACGCCTCGGGTCTGAACGGACACAAGCAGTCCAAGGCCCACAAGGACAACGTGGCCGCGCTCGTCTCCTGATCCACTAGCTGAACAGAGGCCCCGTGCCTCTCACGCTCGGCTAGACGTAAACCGGTCGCTGAGTAGATCGCCGCTCGACGGCTGTCTCCAGCGTCTAGCCGAGTTTGTGAGGTACGGGGCCTCTGCGTCTTCTGAGGAGGAGACATGGACAAGCTCGACAGCGTTTTCGCAGCACCGTGCCCGGAGTGTCATGCACTTCCCACCGAGTCGTGCAAGAGCAACAGCGGCTACTACGCCGGGGGCTACACGCACCAGGCTCGGATGCACACCTTCAACGGCATCAACACGGGGATCGAGATGGGCTTCACCCAGGCCATCGAGATCCTCACCAGCGCCAAGGCTCAGTTCACCCACGAGCTGAAGGCAGCGGGGTGATCTTCGCCGTGTCGTCCGAGCACCCGGAAGCCTCCGCGAAGATCGCGGAAGATGCCAAGAAGACCTTCTACACCGGCATGGACAACTCCATCCGGTACAAGACCAAGGTGCTCGCCAAGGAGCACAACTCCCAGGCCGTAGCCGAGATGCTCTTCGACTACGGCACGTACCTGGAGGTTCGGACTGAGGCGTTCGACTACCTCCCTGAGTCGAAGCCGACCAGTCGGACCTTCGGCCCCCTGGCTTCTCGGTAACTACCAGAAGCAGGGCGGGCTTCGTATCTCGGTACAGAGGGGGACCGAGAAGTGGGGGACACATCGAAGCCCGCCCGTCCAGCAACACCAACCACCAACCGAAAGGGTCGCTATGACCATCATGCAGGACCAGCAGGACACGAACCAGAGCACTCTCCACGTCATGGACTCGACCGGTGACTCGCGGTTCATGTGGACCCCCGGCAACGCGGACGAGATCGCGGGGGCCAGGGCTCAGTTCGACGCGCTGAAGAAGAAGGGCTACCTCGCCTACACCGTGGACGAGGACGGCGCGAAGGGCGAGGTCATCTCGGAGTTCGACCCGGAGGCTGGGGCCATCATCATGGTGCCCCAGCTCGTCGGCGGCTGATGCCACCGAGCTACTCCACTGGGCACTACATCCCGGTTCAGAACACCCAGTGGCAGCAGTGGTACATGACCACCACGTCCACCACGATCACTGGCAGCTACTCCAGTCAGTGGGTGGACAACACCTGGAACTCGTGGTGGAACTCAACCACGAGCACCTACGCTCCTACCCCCGCTCCTCGGCCAACCGAAGAGGAGCTGGAGGCTCGACGCCAGGAGTACCGGCGTCTGGACGAGGAACACCGCCAGCGCATCCGTGAGAGGGCTGCCAGGGAAGAGGAAGCACATGCTCGCTCCCTGGAGCTGCTGAAGCTGGTGCTCACCGCCGAGGAGTACGCCGAGTACTCCGAGGGAGACGGGTTCATCCGGATCACCGGCTCTGCTGGTGGTCGCTACGAGATCCGACAGCGCGGCTACGAGGGCAACGTCTCGCAGCTGGACGAGATGAACGAAGAGGTCATGCGCCTCTGCGCTCATCCTCGTCAGAACTACGGCCAGGAACTGCCTCACGGTGACATGTGGGTGGGTCAGATCCTGGCGATCAAGACCGACGAGGAGCACTTCCTCGCCACGGCCAACGTCCACTGGCGTCGGCCAGCACCACGCAACCGGAGCAACTTCCCGGTCGCTGCATAACCACCAGACGGAGGAGGGTCAGGGTCATAGGCACCCCCGCTTACCTGGCCCTCCTCCCCTTACTAGGAGAGACATTGGCAGAAGAAGACGGCATCTTCAGCTTCGCCTTCGGTGGCGACGACATGCCTGACGGGTTGGAGGCCCTCCTCCGAGGTCTGGCCCGCAAAGCGATGGACACCGGTCTGGCGCACGACCCGACCGAAGACAAGATCATGCCGTCCAAGGAGCAGCTGAACATCGCTCCCGGTGACTGCGTGGCTGTGATGCACATGGACCACGGCGTGGACGAGGAGTTCTGCATCGCGGAGGTGCTGTACCCCGAGCAACACGCTGAGACGTACCCCGACTGGGAAGACCGGCTGCTGAAGAGCTTCGTGCTCACCCGCTGGTACACCGGACACAACCTGCACGGGAAGGTGGGCTGGATTCCCCGTGCGCGACTGATCCTGGTGGATCGAGATCACTTCGATGAGATGTACCAGTGGCTCACCGATGGCCACGACATCACCGGAGTGCCGCCCACTTGGCTGGTGATCCGCTACGCAGAGGCGATGGTGGGTCACGCGGAGGCCAATCACCAGCTGCCCAACCCCATCCGCTGTCCGGAGTGTGAGTCCCCGGCAGTGATCGTGACCATCCACAAGTCGATGGACGAGAAGTACACGATGGGGATCAAGAAGGAGGGCCAGGGCAAGGAGTGGGGCGAAGAGACCCCGTTCCACGTCATGGTGCCCTACACCAAGGACTACGCCGTACACGCCGACATCGAGTGCAAGGCGTGCGGCTACGAGGCTCGTCTGCCTGACGAGATCGAGATGTTTGGCTGAGGTCTTGTGGTGTATACAGTGTTTGTGATACACTGATCTCAGTTGACGGGAGAAGTGTGCCCCCGTCAAGACGAGAAAGCCCCTGTAGATCACCGAGGTGGTCCGCAGGGGCTTTCGTCGTTTCCGACCCAAGCCACCCGGTGGATCGGTTGGAACCCGCACACGCAACCAACAGAAAGGTACGGACCCATGTCTACTGCACCCGCAGAGACGGCCAGGGTCACCGAGACCTACGAGGTCACGGTCGAACCTGCTGCCAAGGTGAAGGTGAAGAAGCCCAAGCGGCGTGCCCGCTGGGCTGCCTGGTGGCGCAAGCAGTGGAGCAAGGCCAAGAGGTTGGCCAAGCGTGCCGCTGCTGCGATCCGCAAGGGCGCTAGCAAGACGGTCGAGACCGTCAAGACCGCAGGTTCGACTGCGGTCACCTGGATGCGTCGAGGCGCATCCGCCGCTGGACGCGGAGCCAAGGCCGTTGGCCGCAGGCTCTACTGGAGTGGAGCCACCGTTGGACGTGGGCTGGGCAGGATGGCCCGTTTTTTAGGACGTTCCGCTCGGACCTCGGCTCGGGGTACCGGGAGGTTCCTCGCACGCACGACCGGGTGGACGCTCCGGTCGATTAGCTGGATGTTCCGTACCGTTCTGGACTCTCTGTTCCAGATCTCGTTCGCTGCCTTCGTCGTCTCGGCGGTAGTGATGATGTTCCTGGCCTTCTCCCACGACAAGTACGAGGAGAAGGTCCACCGTCACGCGGTGGCTGCATCTCGCGGTCACTCCGTGCCGAAGAAGGAGAAGACGACCACCCGCACTCAGGCTGGGTGGATCGCCAACGACATGGCGAACCGGATGGGCGAGTGGGAGCAGCCGCACGGCAAGCACGCTGCCGCTCACGCCGTCGAGACCGCGAAGGTGACCCGCACGACCGAGGTCGAGCCGGGTGACATCGTGGCGAGCGACGACGAGTCCATCCACGCCATGGCTGAGGAGCAGGAGGAGCCCACCGAGCAGTGGACCTACACTTCACTGCCCTGGGAGGCGCGGGAGAACCTGTGGTTCTCTCGGACACCTGACCTGATGGGTGTTCCCGACGACGCCAGCGACTCGACGCTCGGGACGCTGCTCGACTACCTCTACAACATGGACCAGCCGTCCGACATCCTCTCGATGATGGACCCGGTTCACATGCCTCTGGTCGAGGCCAGGCAGGACCTGAAGGACAACGAACTCTTCCAGGGCAAGTCCTACTGGAAGGGTCGCCAGGAGGCCAGGGGATCACTGAGGATTCCGATGCTCCAGGCGGACTGCACCCAGGGCTGGGATGAGGTCAAGCGGTCGCTCCGCGAAGCCTCCAAGGCCGCTTGGGCGCTGCTGGACCGTCATGTCCAGCCCGAGTACCAGGCTCGTCGCTACCACCGGTCGAGCCTGAAGCAAGGCTTCGAACACCAGACGGAGTTCGAACTGAAGCGCTTCTACCCCAAGTGGATGCGAGCGCACGAGAACCTGAAGACCCCGGTCGGAGTCTGACCGGCGTCTGAAGAGGGGCCACACCATCTGGTGTGGCCCCTCTTCCCATGTCTGCATCTCGGAAGGACCAATGCCACGCGCACCACCACGACGGTGAGTCACACCGCCAACCACCCAGAACAGGAGAGACCCATATGCCAAGACACCGCTTCGTGATGGATCTGCAAACCAAGGAGCCGCTCACCGACCGGCAGCTCATGCAGATTTCGAAGCAGGCCGACGACTTCGTGAAGGCCGTCGCCACCGATGAGATCACCGAGAAGGACGTGCAAGTGACCTTCCACCACGGTCACCTTCACGTCAGCACCGACGAATCCGCCTGCCACACCTGCCGCGCACTCTCCCGCGACGGCAGAAACTGAACTTCCCTTCCAGCACACACCCTCCAACAGAAGGACTCAACACAGCAATGACTGTTGACCAGCAGGTTGAAAAGGCTCGTACGCTCCGAGTGGACACCTCCAAGACGGACGAGCAGAAGCAGCGCGAGCAGATCATGGACCTGCTCTCCGCTGCCTCGGGAAAGCTGACCACCAACGAGACCGGGATCGCGTTCCACGTCGCTGACTCCGAAGCGCCGCTGATCTCGATCCGTCAGGGGACGGCACCGGCTCGTGCCGCCGTCTTCCTCAACGACTACGTGGTCTCGCAGGCCAAGGAGGCGGTCTTCGAACTGCCCCCGGAGATCCGCTGCCGCCCGATGGACGGCGCGGTGAACCTCGACGCTCTGCTTCGCCGGATCTACGGAATGGGTTCCGTGGGCAAGGAGCAGCGTTCCATGTTCGGCACCACCCCGCCGATGACCCTGACCGTGGAGACGGGTCTCGGCCAGCACGCTTCGGTTCCGTGGGGTCTGATCGACTTCCCGGACTTCGAAGGTGAGCTGTACCTGGGCGAGAAGACGGACCCCGTGTACGGGCTCCTCTTCCACGCCTACGTCAAGTGCCCCAAGAAGTACGAGGCGCAGATCGAGGGCTTCTGGAAGCTCCTGGAAGACCAGATCAAGAACCACTCGATCTACAAGGGCAAGGCAATCGTCGGGGTGGGCAAGACCAACCGCGACGGTTCCTACGAGCACCCGAAGTTCATCGACCCGTACGCCATCGACCCCAACAAGGTGGCGTACAGCCAGGATGTCTTCGACGCGCTTCGCGCCTCCGTCTGGGGTCCGATCCGCACCGCGCTCCTTCAGCGTGCGGCGGGCCTCTCGCTCAACCGCAAGACGCTGCTGGCCGGAACCTACGGCACCGGAAAGTCTCTCGCCGGTGGCCTGACTGCCCGGACAGCAGTGAACAACGGCTGGACGTTCATCCAGGCGAAGACCGGCGACGAGGATCTGTCGATGGTCCTGCGCACCGCCGAGATGCTGGCCCCCACCGTCGTGTTCATCGAGGACATCGACATCATGATGCAGGCCGACCCCAAGAAGATGGCCGAGCTGCTGGAGCAGTTCGACGGGGTGTCCTCCAAGAACAAGGAGGTCATGGTTCTCATGACCTCCAACTTCAAGGAGTCCATGTCCAAGGGCATGACCCGTTCGGGTCGTACGGACGCGATTGTCGAGGTTGGCGACCTCGACGCCGAGGCCATCTCGCGTCTGCTGCGCAACGCTTTCGAGAACCAGACGCCGTACGACTCGGTGGACGATGACCGAGGCGTCTACGAGTCCATGAGCAAGGAGATCACTCGGGAGGATCTGTACCTCCCGGAGAACATGCTCTCCAGCGACGTGGACTTCGACCGGGTGCAGGCGGCGATGGAGGGCTACGAGCCCGCCTTCATCATGGGCACGTTCAACCTCGCCAAGTCGAACGGCATCGTTCGCACGGAGTCGTTGAACTTCAAGCTCACGACGGAGGACTTCGTGCTCGCCGCGAACACCCTCAGGAACCAGCACGAGACCCACAAGAACGCATCCGACCGACCTGCGGTGGACGTTCTGGGTCAGGTGCTCACGACGGTCATGGAGGAGGCCGCAGCCACGGCCCTCCAGGACCACCGGGTGGACTTCCGCGAGAACGGCGACATTGTTGCTGTGGGCTGACGCTGCTTGTCTCTCCTACGTCGGTCTCGGCAGGGAGGAACAGTGTCAAGTTCGGACGGAGTTCACTCGGTCCGGCTCATCTAGCTAGGGTTCCTGCCCCTGGCGAAGATGGGCCAGGGAGGGAGCAGAGACGGCTGGTCCCCGCCTCTGAACCCGGCTAGGAAGGGAAAACCACGGGTGGGGCCTCTTAAGAGGCCCCACCCGTGTTCCGTTTCGTCGTTTCACCATAGGAGAGGCATGAACCTGAGAGAGCACTTTGAGAACAACCAGATCGAAGCAAGTGGCGTCGAGTTGGACCAAACCGAAGAGCAAGAACTCATCAGCGTTCTTCGGGACCTGATCGACCTTCAGCAGAAGAGCGCCGAAGAAGAAGACCCAGGCAAGCAGTTCTTCCCCTACACCGCTGAAATGGCCCTGGAGCTGGCTGGTCTGGCGTTCATCGCCGGGATGTCCTACCAGCTCTCGGAGCACCCCGACAGCAGCGTTGCGGTAGACGCTGCCAACGAGGACGACGGGAAGATCACCCTGCGGGTGTCGCCTGACACCGCTTCGCGACTGATTGAGTTCCTCTTGGGCGAGGGCTGACCATGTTCGCGGCGATGGTAAGGGCAGCGCGGAAGAGGGCGCGGAAGATCGTCGCGTTCTTCAAGCGGATGTTCGTGAACGCACCACGTAACGAGTACGAGCGGGTCCTCTTCGACGCTGCGTACTCACTCGGATCTCAACTACGCAGGGGACTAGCAGGATGAGTGATCTGTCTGAGCAGTTGCAAGAAGCACTGACCGGTGAGAAGTCCGTCGAGGACGTGATCCGGAAGCACAGGGAAGAACTCCCCGCCCAGGAGGAGTACAGCCGGGTGTCGCATGACTTGGCGAAGACCCTGATCAGGTCGGCTCGGTACCACTTCGCTGGTGCTGCCGAGTGGGCTACCGGTCAGGACGCGGTGGAGACCACCGCTGAGTACCTGGAGGCTGACCTGCTGACCTACGCCGTGAAGGCGCTGGCCAGCGGGATCACCGTCATCAAGTCCGAGCACACGGACTACGACGGGATCTTCGATGACATGGATGTGACCATCCGTTCGGGGTTGGAAGCCATCAGGATCGCCACGGACTACGACTCCATGCGAGTGGTGCGGGACTTCCTCGCGCAGACCACCATTGCCTTCGCACACATGACTGGCTTCCGTCAGGCCGAAGGCAAGGAGACCAAGCACGTCTGGGATGTCTGGTACGGCGTCCTCGGATCGTGCGCGATGCAGATGTACCAGACCGGGATCACTCTCGCCCAGAAGTGGCGCGAGCAGGAAGTCCTGGAAGGCATTGTCCGGGCAACGCAAAGTGAGGTATCTGAATGAAGAAGCGCATGACCCACGCGGAGTTGGACCAGTTCTACACCAACGTCCGCTCCGCACTGATCAACCTCGCGGAGACGGGGAACGTCGCCGCGAAGGACATCACCCGGCTGTTTCGTGGTGAGTTCTACTACTACGTGACCTTCACCAAGGCGGCCCCCGAGCTGGGCGTCTCGTCTCGGGACGGCTACGTGGTCCTGGTGGGGATGAAGGACCAGGAGGAGGCGGATCGCCTTGCCTCGTCCCGGTTCGACGGCTACATCTCGAAGGTGGCTGCGGAGTACGAGTTCACCACCTCGTTCTACCGGGACGGTGAGTTCGGTCGTCTCCCCGAGGAGCCGACCTCATCGAAGGAGCCGGTCACTCTTGACCAGTGACCGCGCTTGACCTAGAGTTACCTTCGTCAACAGCAAACAGGTAGTGGTGTGGTAACCACGGAGTGTTTGGGGTTGGTGCAGTTGGTGCAACACAGCTCGGGAAACTGAAGTACCGAGAGCCGTTGAGGGCTTCCCAGAAGCCGTGGCGCACAGCCGCCCCCCAAGGGTAGTGCGATAGCCACAGCCCCCTCGTGACGACAGAGAAGGGCCGCAGGAGTGATCCTGCGGCCCTTCTTTCGTTTTCGGATCTAGTAGGAGAGACATGCCCGAAGAACAGAACGAGTCTAACCCGCTCATCGCCGTCCTGATCCAGATGGACAAGGACATGGAGGCGCTCGGTGATGCGCCCTTCAGCCCCGAGACTGAGCTGGGCCTGCCCGATGAGGTGTTCATCGAGTACGTGCGAACCACGGTGCTCGATCTCATCAAGCACACGCAGGGACAGATCGACATGGACGACCTCGGCTACCTGGTCACGGTGGCCACCGTCGTCGGCTCCCGACTGGAGAGGAGCAAGAAGTGAGCAGGCAAGTCCTGATCACCTCCGGTGACCGCCAGATCGGTGGCGGGGTCTTCCCGGAGTACAACAGCGCCAATGAGAAGGCCCTGGGATCCGACATCCAGATCTACGTGGACGGTCACATGGTCAGTCGCTTTCCCGTTCCTTCCAAGCTGATCGACACGGAGCCCGATGACATCGGGTCTCAGGTCGAGGGTGTCACTCGCAGCATCTCTCGGCAGTCGGTCTTCACCAAGATCGGCCCTAGTCGCTGGGCCGTGGAGTACGTGGACTACCGGGGCAGACAGTGCAACGACGTGGTGCGCTGGAACGACATCGTGTGCTACCGGGTGATCCGTCCCCAGCCCAAGGAGCCAGACCTGCCCGAGCCGCAGGGTTGGTGCGCAGTGATCAAGACCGACTGCCACGAAGGTTGTCTGTCTACTCAGCTCTTCGCTCGTTTGCAGTTCAACGAGTCAGACGTGGAATGGGTGTGCAAGGGCTGCGGCCATGAGTACTCCTGGTCGTACCTGACCGGGGATGCTCCTGCCGTCGAGATCATCTCGGAGGGGTTCTGATGGCCTACGACCCTCGGTTCCCCGACCGGCCCCAGACTCCGGAGTTCGACAAGCTCTCGGAGCTGGCGATCCACCAGGACGGGCTCGGACCCGGTGACTTCCTCACCGAAGACGAGCTGAACGCACTGATCTACATCGCCAAGAACCGCACCGCGTTCGCGGTGCTGTCGCTGGGCAAGGAGGCGGCGAACATGTCCATCTACATGGACGCCTTCATCCTCGGGTTGCAGTACGGGAGGGAGAAGCGATGATCCTGATGATCTTCGCCGTCTCCATCATCGCGCTGGGCTTCCTCGCGATTGCGGGTTCGGCCTACGCCAGTCGGACCAGTCGCTTGGACAGGGCTGAGCGCAATGAGTTGCGTGCGCTCCGGACTCTGATGGCTCGGATCGATCAGCTGGCCTACACCCATCGGGATCTGGACTCGGCGCTGTCGGTCCAGATCATCGATGAGATGAACAAGACCCGGAGACATCTCCGGTGAACACCCTGGTGGCACCGGGCATGGTGTGGGACTTCCGCTGCCATGCCCGGTGCAACCGGCGCTACACGTCCAGCGACAGCCTCAACCAGACCTACTGGGACATGCGTGAGGCTGGCTGGCTGGTCTGTCTGAGTGAGGGCGGCTACGAGGAGCGGGTCTACTGCCCCGCTCACTCCGAGGAAGCGCCAGACCCCGACACCGAGGGGTCCTTCTTCCAAGTGGAGTGCGACTCCTGTGACCTGGAGATCGAGTGCTTCACCGAAGAGGACGCCGAAGAAGAGGTCCGGTATCACGAAGATGAGCACGACTGCGACTGCTGCTGGCACCACTGCACCATCTACACCGCAGATGAGGTGGCAGAGCGTCGCGCCAGGTGGAAGCTCTACGAGGCCGAATCCAGTCTCCGTAGAGAGCAAGTTGATGCGTACAACCAGTACATCGACTTCCTGGTCAGAAGAGACCAGGACAACAGAAGGAGAGACATGGAGTTGCAGGACTCCCCCACCCCCATCCTGAGGTGGGAGCTGAGGCACAAGGCTGAGATGGCTGTGGTGATCACCCTGGCCGTCTTCATCGCGCTGATGCTCCTGTCCGGCTGCGGGGCAGGCAAGTACACCGAGAAGTACAAGGACGCGCAGCGAGGAGCCACCAACTCCTCGCCCGCCGACACCGGCACCATGCCGGACGGCTTCTCCAACTTCGCCTCCAAGTGCGACCACGGCAACCGGGTCTACACGCTGTTCCACGAGGACGGCGCGTACGGCTCCCTCGCAGTGGTTCCGAACGCGGAGGGGTGCTGACATGCCGCGCCGAGTACCAACCAAGGCAGATGTCGAGGCCGAGCTGAAGGTCTTGCGGACCGAGCACGAAGCACTGAAGACCAGGTACGACAAGCACCTGAAGGAGATCGGTGCGGTGGCCATGCGCTACGCCACCGACCACGACTGGTGCGAGACGGTCGAGGAGGCACTGGAGGAGGCGAAGGTGCCGATTCCCAGGACCGAGATCGAGTTCGAAGTGACCTTCGCCTACACGGCCAAGTCCCGCAGGGTGTTCGACAACCCGGAGGACGCCGCTGAGTTCATCAACACCTCGACGATGAACTCCGACTTCGATCTCCAGCTGGACTCCGACTTCCAAGATGTGGAGAAGCAGGGTTACATGCCGAGCATCAAGGTGGTGAGCCTCAAGTGAGGATCTCCGAGGGCACTCCCACCGGGATTCCGGGCTCCAAGATCCAGTCGCGCTGGACCCTGGTGACCCCGGATCTGGCCAAGCTCTACATGGTGGCCAACGTGGACAACCGCACCATGCGAGCCAAGCACCTGGACCGGATCGTTGACGACATGAACAACGAGCGGTTCTTCACCACTCACCAGGGCATCGCCTTCGATGAGGACGGCAAGATGATCGACGGTCAGCACCGCTGTCAGGCGATCATCGCGTCGGGCAAAGGCCAGTGGCTCCTGGTCACTACTGGACTGCCTCCCCAGTCCCAGCGAGTGATCGACGGCGGGGCCAAGCGAGCGGCGCACGACATGATGCCGGGAAAGTTCAAGACCGTCCGCTCTGCGGCGATCCGGGCCTACCTGGCGATCGATTACTGCAACGGGGAGTTCACCGGCTCCCAGCTGTCGTTCGCAATCCAGCAGATCACCGCTGCCGCGATCCAGGAAGCCTGGGACGACTTCGACGGTATCGAAGAGCTGGCCTCCATCGCGGTGGAAGCGGCACGCAACGTGGCTACCTGTGGTGGTTCTTCACTGCTGGTCGCCGGACTGGTCTACCCGGATACCGCCAGGGAGTTCCTGGAGGGCATCCGCACCATGTCGGGGCTGGAGACCGGTGATCCCCGTCTGGCTCTCCTGAAGTTCCGAGGAGGAGTCAAGAGGATGCAGTCCTCAACCGCTGCCGTGGTGTGCATCAAGGCCGCGAAGGCGCTCAACAAGGGGAGGCCGCTGACCGTCATGCGGTTCTCCGCTACGGAGAGGGTGAAGATCTGATGCCCGAACGCTGGGAGCAGCACCCGCAGCAGAACCTCGCGGAGACCAGTCAGGAGATGCGACGTGTGCTCACTCCCGAGCAGGCGTTCATGACCGGGGCTCTGAAGGGCTGCACGATGCGCCCGGACTTCCCACTGAAGATCCAGGACATCACGCACGACCAGACGAACGAGGGTGACTACCTCAACCGCTTCACCGTCACCCTGTTCAGCGGCAAGAAGCTCCGAGTGACCGTGGAGGTCGAGGAGTAGGTGTACATCACTGGCTGGTGCAGTACCGGCCACCACGAGGGCAGGGTTTTGCAATGGTCAAAGCCCTGCCCTCGTGTGATTGGCGAGAGGAAGTGTCAGTGTGCCTGTCACCAAGGACCAGCTCCAGAAGGCCAGGGACAAGCAGCGAGCGGAGATCGTAAGCCTGCTCCGCGAGCTAAGAGACGAACTAACCGACGCAAGTGAATGGACCCCCAAGCGAGGCGTCTGGAACATGGCGATCCTCGCTGCGGAAGGTCGGTTCGACAAGAAGAGGAAGAAAGTAGGAGAGACAACAAGTGAAGAGAACCATGATCGCCTTGGCGATCCTCTTGGGAGTGACGCTGACGGGTTGCGCAACAGCTAGCACTCCCCCCGACCTGATCGCCCTGCACTACTCGGGCGGTATTGGCTCGGCCAAGAAGTTCCAGGGCTGCCTCGACCCCAGCAGCCGTTCGGGCTTCGACCCTGGCGACAAGTACATCGGCTACCCGACTCGCCAGGTCTCGTACGACGCCACTGGTGGCAGCGGAGCAGAGTCCGCTGCGTTCACCGTGGTGAGCAAGGACAACGCGGAACTGAGGGTGCCGGTGACGGTGACCTTCAACCTGATCACGACTTGCGACACCCTGCGCAAGTTCCACGAGACGCTGGGAGCCCGCTTCGCGGCTGGCTTCGACCCCAGTGGTACGTCGGCTGACGCTCCTGATGGCTGGCGGAACCTGCTCAACTACGTGATCGGCAAGCCGCTGGACACCACCCTGGACCGGGTGGCGCAGAACTACACATGGCGGCAGGTCTGGAACGACCCCCAGGTCAAGGCAGCGCTGGAGAAGGAAGTCAACGCCAACATCGATGACCTGGTGGCCCGCCAGGCTGGTGGCGAGTTCTTTGAGAACTTCAACGTCTTGATCATGAAGCCAGACCCGGTGGACCCCGGCCTGAAGCAGTCGATTGCCGATGAACAGGCGAACATCGCGCAGGCCAACGCGCAGACAGCGAAGGCCAAGGCTGACGAGGCTACCGCCAAGGCACAGGAGAGGCTGGCCCGCGCCCAGGCGCGGACCAAGGAAGCTGAGATCCGTGGGTTCGGAGGCATCGACAACTACCTGCGGTATCAGTGCATCACCACCCCCACCTGCGGCAATCCGTTCCGGGACCAGTTCCTGTACGGCGGAACGCCGCAATCTTCTACCCAAGGAGAGACGCAGTGACGAAGATGATTGATGAGATCGGGACACTGGCGGCTCTGCCGCCAGTGGTAGTCGAGCGCCCAGCGCAGACTGTGATCCGAATCCTGGACCAGTTGGTTCACGAGAAGGGTCCCGACTACGTGTACCCCTACTCCGACAGCGAGAACTGCATCTACGTGGAGAGGATCACTCCCGGACGCAACCCCGACGAGGTGTACGACATGGCTGACCTGGATGACTCCATGTACAGCCTGCCCCGCCCCGTTCCCGCGCCCGAGGATGAGCTGGCCCCCAGCTGCATCCTCGGGCATCTGTGTGTCCGGCTGGGCACACCGATCACTGAGTTCGCGGTCGGCGGCGAAAACTACTCGGGCTGGGGAATCGGCCACGCCCGTCACTTCCCCGAGGAGTGGAAGGAAGACTCCCAGTTCTGGCCGATGATGACGGCACTGCAACAACTCCAGCACAAGCAGGACAACGGGCTGTCCTGGGGGGAGGCAGTGGAAGCCTTCAAGAAGGCCATGGAGGTCGCATGAGGGCGGCACTCCTGGAAGGTGAAGAGGGCCACGTCTGTCACTCCTGCGACAAGATCTACCTCGGTGGTCCCGGAGACTTGAAGACCGTAGAGAAGCTGGCGGACGACTACCCCGAGGGCACGCCCTTGGAGGACTTGTCCACCTACACGTACTACTACTGCAAGGACCCGCGTGGTGCGTGTGAGCTGACCGAGGACGACATCACCTTCATCTCCGAGGTCTGGGAGTGCGGGGAGTGCGAGAGCCTCCACGCCAGCGTCCAGCAAGCGATGGAGTGCTGCACATGATGTACATCTTGATCTTCATCATCGGGCTGGCCTGCGGCTACCTGATCTGCAAGATCCGTGAGGAGTACCTCTACCGACTGGAGGTCACAAGGTCGGAGAACACGAGCACCTGGACTGACCCTGAGGGGCCAGCCACTCTTCGGAGTGGCTGGCCCCAATGGGCTTTTTTTTGTGCCCAAAAACAGGTCACACCAGCCCCATGCGTCACTCGATGGACAGGGCCAGATCTCCCGCGTGCAGCACGTAGCCACCGCCGTTCACCACGATCACCCCGTTGGGATCGGGAAGTCGGCCCCAGGCTCGGAGCTTGCCGCCCACCTTGTGGTTCCAGATGCCGAAGTGGGTGAGTCGGTTCTCGGGTAGACCGACGAACTTCACGTCCTCCAGGGTCCAGATGGCGCGAGAGGACGGGTCTGAGAACACCGCCTGGCGACGCAGGTAGCCACCACCGTCGATCTCACCACGGCCTAGTCCGTTCAGGGACGGGGACTCGTAGTGCAGGGAGATCCAGGCGTTGTCAGCCACGCAGGCCAGCCACGCATGTACGAGGTCGTCATCGAAAGCACCGTCAGCCATTACTGGGTTCCTGGTTCTACTCGGTACATCCGGCCCATGAAGTAGACCGGCTCGTCTCCCTGTTCGTCACAGAATATCTCCAGGAACAGACTGCCAGCCTCTTCGAAGTTCGCAGTGTTGGCCTTCTGCGGGTCGAACAGCTGGGAGTTGTTCCACTGCCAGACCGTCTCATCCTGGAGCAGTCCGGTGCGCTGTGCGCCGCGAGAGAACCGGCCAGGGGAGAAGCCAGCGGGCTCGTAGTAGTTGCCCCAGCCCACCACGATGCTGGAGTTGCCCCGAGGAGTCAGCTGCTGGACGTACTCGTTCACCACCCCGTTCTGGTCCACCTGCTCCCAGGCGTTCTCGATGAACGGGTTGGACTGCCCCTGCGCGTAGGTCACCGAGGTGCCTCGCGGCTTCAGCCAGTTGATCTGATCCGGGTTCACCGGGAAGACCGGCATCGCATCCGGACCCACTCCGTTGGTCTGGTACAGCGAGACGTGGAACCGCACCGGCATCACATTGCCGTTCTTGTCGTACGCCGCGATCTGGGTGAGTCGGATCGAGCCCTGCTGTCCCATCCGGATCGGGATCGCCAGCCGCTTGTTGCCGTTGCGAGGAGCCCCGGCCCAGTTGTTGGTGGAGTTGGCGGGGTCGGTCGGCCCGATCTTGATGTAGTAATTCGGGTACTTGCTCGGCGGGTACTTCCGCGTCCAGTCCTCGTAGGGGAACGTCGCCGTGGTCGGCAGCTTCTGGAGGAAGAAGTCCTTGGCCGACAGACCACCGCCAGAGGGGATCATTCCCGAGCCCTCGCGGTAGCTCCAGGGGTACAACAGGTCTTGGATGGTGTTGGAGTACTTCCCGGTCTGCAAGGCCCGCAGAGGGCTCAGAGCGTCCCGTGTGCGGGCACGCACCTCCTCCACGGTGAGCACGTCGCGGTACTTGGAGTCCACGGTGAGGGTGACGGTCAGGTCGTTGAAGTTGGTGCTGGCCTGGGTGACGTGGACCAGCAGCCCCTCCTTGATCCCGAAGAAGCCGAACAGTCGCAGCGTCACCCCGGCCTTGATCAGCATCCGAGGGAACGGCTGTCCGGAGGCCAGTCGCGGGTCGGTCTGCAAGGTCAGGGTGCCGGTGACTCCAGGGTCCGCGAACCGTTGGAGCTGAGCCTGCGCCACCCGCTGTGCGGCGACCTCATCGAGACCGTCGCTGAACCGGATCATGGTCTCGTGCGGCTGGATGTTGCGGTTGAACACCGGGTTGGCCTGGCGAGGGTAGACCTGCGGGGACCAGGCGTAGGGCTTGAAGTCGGTGTTCTGGCCGTTCGGGGAGACCACCATCCCGGAGTAGGTGATCCCCGACTCGTCCTTGCCCTGGCCGTAGATGGTGTTGGCCCGCTGGGAGAAGTCCTTGGACCCCTGGAAGCTCACGCCAGGAGCGCCCAGGGTGACCTCCAGGATGCTGTCGGAGTCGTCTGCTGGTGGCCGACGCAGGTACAGCTCGGGCTTGCGGTTGCCGTTGTTGCGGACGCTCCACTGCGAGGAGCCCTCATCGAACATCGTGGTCAGCAACGACTGCACGAAGCCAGAGAGCACCGGCTCCCAGGACCCGGTGGATCGCGAGGTCAGTCCGGTCCACTTCTGCCCGGTGGTGACTCCAGCGGGCTTCAGCATCGAGAGGTAGTTCGGCTCATCGAACTCGGGGACCTTGGTGGCCCAGTTCGCCGGGAAGGTCACCTTCAGTTCGCCAAGCCGACTCGGGTGGATGGTCTGGTCGAAGACGCGCTTGATCAGGATCTCGTAGGGGATCGGACGACGCGGGAAGGACGGCTTGGCCATGAAGTTGTCCAGGGCGAACAACGCCCCCTTCAGGTCGATGGTGAAGCCAGAGTCGGTCCCGGAGAAGGCGAAGTCGTAGGAGGTGATGAACCCCTCCCAGCTCCACTCGTAGTCGTAGGGACCGGTGTTCTGCCACACGATGTCGATGTCGCAGTCCGGGACCAGCCAGTCCAGATCACCGAAGCCGGGAGTGTCGAAGATAGTGATCTGCGAGCAGGACAGGGACGCGGTGGTGTCGGTGAACGGGTCGGCAGTGTTGGCCTCTCCGATCACGATGGGTGCGCCACGGAAGATGGTGATCTCCCGACGTAGACCACCGGGCGGCTTGGCGAAGATGCGGAAGTAGCCAATCGAGTTGGTGTCTACCGCCTGAGCACTCAGCGCCTTCACTTGTCACTCCCGTAGACGCTCGACAGCGTGGCGAACTCGGACTTCATCTCCTGGGCGCTGAGTCGGTCCGGGTAGATACCCAGGTCCAGCATCGCCATGTCCGCAGTGTGCAGGATGTTCCCGTTGGTCCGGCCCAGCACCACCCGGCTGTCCAGGGGCACGACTTGATCACCGATGTTCACGCTGGCTCGGCGGATGTTGGAGGGACCACGACCCGCGTAGATCGTGGTGTAGGGACGACCGACTGTCATGCCGATCATGATCGGCGCGGTGGAGGACAGCAGGTCGGAGACGGACAGCACGTTGGTCCGCTTCGACTGGTCGGTCTCCAGGTACAGCGATGTCCCCTGGAGAGTCAGTGAGATCCAGCCCCCATTCGGCTTCTCCACCATCGCCTGTCCTGGAGCGGGAGTAGGCGTTCCAGGACACCACAGACCGGAGTAGGGCACCGCGAGGTTGTTGCCGTAGACCGAGTTCAGGCTCAGGCACATCACCACCGAGTAGCCAGAAGCTCCAGCCAGCATCGGTCCCAGGTCGGCCCACATGTGTTCGAAGGAGTCCGCGTCGAAGTTCAGCGCCGCAGCGGTGAAGGACTCCTCGTTGACCACGTACTCGTAGTCATCGATGTAGGTAGGTGCGTACTCCGGTGAGGTGATCCAGTTGATGGCCATCTCGCTCTGGTACGGACCCCAGCGCAGCACGGTGGTGTCGTAGAGGTCGTCATCCGCGATCCAGCGCACTGGTGCTCCGGTCTCGACACCACGCGCCTGTTCGCGGTAGGCCAGTACCTCACCGGTGGCCACGATCTTGGTGCTCGCGTGGATGTCGTAGGCAGGCTCGGCGGTAGGCCAGCCGTTGGCGATCCGGTACGGGTCGGTCTCCCAGTACGCCATCCGCATCGGGTAGAGCCCACCGGGCAGTTCCGAGATCTGCTTGGGGATGTAGCGACCGTTGACCCGAGCCTGGGTCAGAATGTCCACCTTCCCCGCAGAGAAGGACTTGACCGCCATCAGAAGTCCTCGTCGGTGTAGAAGGGACCCAGCTCGATGACCAGCTCGTCGGTGCCCATCACCACCTGGTCTCCTGCCGCCACGTAGTCAGCCTGCTCCACGGAGCCGACGAAGTAGACGTAGCCGTCCACCTCGGCGTTGCACACCGCCCAGTAGTTGATGCTGCCCCAGTCGGTGATCGCGGTGATGAAGGGCAGGTCGATGGCGTTGGAGGTGATGTGCAGGAACCCCTCCGAGGCGGTCCAGGACGCCGCGTCGTTGGGGATGGCTACCCGCTGGTACCCGGTCTCCACGTCCGGCTCATCCAGCTCCGCACCCGAGACGTACGGCGTGGGCGCGATGTCCTTGATGAGCGCCAGGTAGAAGGTCTGCGGCGGCTCCGCTGTACGACCGAAGAAGGACCGCAAGAGCTGCCCCGCACCCCACAGCGTGAGCCGTCCTGCCATCAGCCGATCCTCTCCCTGGTGATCTCCGGATAGCGCGGCACGGTGAAGGTGCTCAGTGCCATCTGGCTGTGCGTCCAGACCTGTCCTCGCGAAGAGGCAGCCTCAGCCAACTGACAACGCCAGTACTCACGGTACTCGTTCTGGGTCCAGCGAATCCGGTAGTCGGGCTGTTCGAACAGCTCCTCCAGGAAGAAGAAGTTGTCGTTCAGATCGGTCTGGGTGTTGCCGTAGACCCACACACTGATGGTCTCGTTCACCATGTCCGGGACCGCGTGGACCAGGTAGTTGCCGCCCAGGACCGGTGAGGTCGCGGTGACCTTGCGCCAGGTCTTGGTGGTGCTGTCGCGGGTGTTCTGGGCGTTGATCCGGAACCGCTCGGTGTCGTTGAGGTTGACCCACTCCCCGCCGTAGCTGATCTCCACGGCGAGGTAGTCCAGACCCTCCTGATCCGGGTCGTTGACGGCGAAGGGAACGTGGCGCAGCTGCATCTCAGTTCCTTCCCGCCAGCACCGGCTGAGTGAGCGCCGCAGTCCGCTGCCGCTGCCGCATCGAGTTGACGAAAGCGTTGGGGTCGTTGGCCTGCACAGTGATCGCTCCGGTGAAGGTGGTGGATCGGTCGATCTGGTAGTTGTAGTAGGTGTGCCCCGACATCATCGGGGTCGATCCAGCCACCAGACCCTGCTTGGCCTCGTTGCCAGCCGAGGACTTGGAGATGATGCTGGCGATGAAGTCAGCGCCTCGGTCGTTCAGCGGGATCACCGCCTCCGGGCCACGCTCACCCACGCCGATGGTCTGCGGCCCGGTGAAGATGGACCCGTCCCCGTACCAGCCCTGACGCTGCCAGGTAGCCCAGGCCCCGTTCGGGTCGTGGTAGCGGTCGCGGATGTACCGCATCCCGTAGACCGACTGGAGCCACGGGTCGGAGGTCTTCTTCCCGCCGTAGTTGCCCCAGGTGCTGTTCAGGAACTGGAACATGCCGTAGGCAGTGGAGTCGGGGTTCTGAGCGGTGTTGCGGAACCCAGACTCGTGGCTGACCAACTGGTACAGCGAGGGCCACTGGTTAGCCCAGCCAGCCTGAGTCATCGCACGTCGCACCAGGCCCTGGTTGTCCAGGTTGCCACCGGGCTCGTCCGGAGTCGGGCCGAGAGCCATCGCCAGCGCGTTCCCGCTGTTGGGACGACCCAGGGCGTGGACCAGCTGCCGGTACCGCTGGTGTGCGAACCGGTTGATGATTCCGGAGATGTCCCCGCCAGCCAGCGGGTGCAGTGCAGCCATCGAGGCCGCAGCCTGCTCCGCGTGCGGGTACCGCTTGCGCACCAAGTCCTGGAAGGAGCCACCAGACCCACTGCCGGGAGCACCAGTGAGCCCCTTGTTGCCGACGAAGGGCAGGTTCCAGGACCCGTTCTTCAGCTCAAAGTGCAGGTGCGAGGTCGGCGGCGAGCCAGTGTTGCCGTAGTCACCGACGTAGCCAATGGTCTGACCGGCTCGGACCAGCTGACCCGCGATGCCCTGCACGATGGCGGACATGTGCGCGTACAGGGTGTTCTGGCCGTTGCCCTGGGAGACCATCACGCCGCGCCCGTAGGAGGTGTCGCTCCCGTAGTCGAACGGGTGCGCCACACCGGACTTGTAGGCCACGATGGGCTTGCCGTAGTCGGCACGCCCCGGCCAGTTGAGGTCACCGGCCCAGATGTCGGATGAGTAGCCAGTGTCGTGCTGCTTGATGGAGCTGGCACCCGGCAGCGGCATCACGCCGCCCATCCAGAACTGCCGGGAGCGAGCCCTGCGGTTCATCTGCTGGACCGCAGCGGGACCACCAACCGCATCCACCCACTCCGGGACCATGATGGCCTCGCCACCAGCCAGGTGCAGATCACCGTGCTGGGGAGAGTAGAAGTGCATGTTGTCGCTGCCCACCGAGCGCGGCGCGTTCAGCACACCACCGGCAGCAGCGCCACCGGGCATCACCGCGTTGGCCTGACCCTGACCGGAGCCAGCTATGCCGGGAAAGCCGGGGTTGGAGGTAGACCCACCGTGCGCGACTGCGTGCGGTGCCTTGTAGTCCACTCCGAAGATGTCCGCGAGCGACTGCATGATGTCGCGGGCAGCCGGGTCGGTGGACTGCTTCAGGTTGCGGAACTCCGCGAGCACCGCACGAGCCTGCCGCTGGGCGTGCCCCGAGAGTCCGTCCACCGACTTGGTGAGGATGTCTTCGAAGTTGCCGTCGATGGTCTTCGCAGACCGAGCCAGGTCCGCAGCCGCTCGGTCCATGGAGGTGTTGAAGGAGGTCTCCATGCGGTCCATCGAGGTACCGAAGTCGGTCGCCTGACGATCCATCGAGCGGTTGAAGTCGTTGTCCTGCTGGTCCAGAGACCGGTGGAAGTCCTCGCGGCTGCGAGCCATCTGGGTCTGGAAGTCCTCCTGGGCACGCCGACGCTGGAGCCGGTAGCTCCGAGTCATCTCCTGCCAGTCGGTGGAAGACTGGTCGGTCACCAGAGACCGAGCCGCCTTCAGTCGCTTGGACACCTCGTCGTTGAACTGCTGGATCAGACGCGGGTTCTGCGCCACGTCCGAGACCATCCGGGCCAACTGCTGGGCGTTGGCCGGGTCGGTGAGCCCGAGCTGCTGGATGGTGTTGTTGTTCATCCCCAGCGAGCGCAGCCGGTTCAGGTCCCGCTCCTGGCCACGCATCGCCTGGAGCTGGTCCTGGGCGTTGTTGAGCAGCCAGCCCGCCGAGGAGGTCTGCTGGACCGGAGTGCGCTGGTAGATGTTCAGCGCCTGCCGAGCGGTCTGCTCGGTCATCAGCCGCACCTGGTGCTGGAAGTCCTCCTCCTGCCGACTCCGAGACAGGTGGAAGTCGTAGGAAGCCCGCTCCTCCTGGCGGTGGAACTCAGCGACACCACGACCACGCATCCGCTGGTAGTCAGCCTCGGCACGGGTGCGCTGGAGGTCGTAGTCGTTCTGGGCGTAGGTGCGCTGGAGGTTGTAGTCGTCCTCGCCACGCTGCCGAGAGATGTCGTACTCGCGCTGCTGGTACAACTGCTGCTTGAAGTAGTTGTACTGCTCCATCACCTGCTGCTGGTAGGTAGCCGCAGCCTGCTGACGGACCTGCTCGGTACCCGGACCCATGTCCGCGTTCATCAAGCCCTGGTAGACACCAGTCTGCTGCGTGAAGTTGGTGGTCCGGTCCTGGAACGGAGCCCGGTAGGCCATCGCCTGCTGGGCCATCTGCGCGACACCGGAGAAGACATCGGCACCCATCGAGGTGTCGGTACCTGCCAGCGCGGAGAGGTTCTGGGTGCGACCGAGGATCTTGCCCCAGTTGTTGCCGTACCGATCCCGCAGCACACTCAGCGTGCTGTTGACCGCCTGGTACAGCGCGTTGGGGTCCTCAGCGCCCTGGTTCAGCGCGTAGTCCACCGGCTGGCTGGCCAGCACGCCACCGGACCCGAACAGCCCACTCGTACGCCGAGCAAGCATCGAGCGGGTGTCCATCCCCGCACCCTGCGCAGCAGTGGTGGCCTTGGGGTGCAGGATCGCGTTGTTCAGCGCGTTGATCGCCGCGTCCCCGGTGAGGTCAGAGTTCAGGTTGTACTGCTGAAGCATCCGCTTCAGGTTGTCCGCGCCAGTATCGGTACGCGGGTTGGCAGCACCGCCGTAGTCGGTGATCGAGGAACGCAGGAAGCCCCGGAGGTCCGAGTTCGGGTCCAGGTACTGGATCATCGCGTCGGAGTCGGTGATGTCCACGCCGAACAGGCGCTTGTACATCGCCTGCTTGAAGTTGATCCCCGGCTCGCCAGAGGAGTTGTAGTCCGCCTGGCCGGTGAACGCCTGGATGGTCTTGTCCATCGCGTCACCCTTGTAGGTGCGCGCTGTCTGATCACCCGCAGTGGAGTTGAGGTACGCGGCTCGGTCGTCCACGATCCCGAACAGGTCGTTGAGTCGATCCGTGGTCACCGAGCCAGAGCGAGTCCGGGTCACCGAGTCCCAGAAGCCTCGGCTGTCCGGGTGTGCAGCGGAGCTAGCCAGGAAGAAGGGGTTGCTCTGCCCCGAGTTCAGACTGGACACGATGTCGCCCGCCTGGCCAGCGCCGAACTTGTTCACCAGGTCCATCACCGCAGCGTTGACCGCGACGGGGTTGGACGACATCGCACCCCAGGTGGCCGACAGCTTCGCCTGCGCGGTCTTCGGGTCGTCAACGTCCTTCAGGGCGCTGTTCTGGAGCTTGTAGTCGCTGGACTGAGCCGCCGCGATGTCAGTCGGGGAGATGTTGTACGCCTGCTGCAAGGACAGCCGGTGCGAGGTCTGCTGCTGCTGCTGGGGCAGCGGGGTGGGTGCGGCGACTCCACCAGCGGTGAAGTACGGGTTGTTGAAGCCAGAGCGGTCCTGGTACTGGTACCCCACGTCGGCGCTCATGTTCTTCAGGCCCTGCCAGCCGACATAGGCCCCGATGCCCGCCAGCATCAGCGGGTTGCCGCCGATCATGGAGTAGGCGTTGCGAGCGATCCCGCCACCGACTCGACCGATGCTGAGAGCCGTGGAGGCCATCATCGTGGTCAGGTTGCCCATACCTCGACCGAAGTTCACGAAGCCACGACCAGCGGTCATGGTCGAACGCTCCAGGTTGTTCAGCGCAGCCGCAGTACGCGAGGACGCCGTGACATCGCGCTCAGCCTGCGAGATCCGCGATGCCGAGGAGCCCACCGCACCGGAGCCAGCCTGGCGCTGGGTGATCTGATCGAAGCGCTGGTTCATCCGGGCAGCGTCGTCGTAGGTCATCGCCCGACCAGAGAGGGTCCGGAAGCCCTCACCAGAGCGGACCAGTGCGCTCTCCGCGACACCCTGCCGGTAGCTGGCCGGAAGCATGGCCCAGCCGCTTGCTGCGGTGCCTCGGATGGACTCACCCATGGTGCCTGCGTTGAACATCCGCCAGCGTCGCGTGGTGGAGTCGAAGCCACCAGTGCCAGTCACCCCAGGGATGCGGGTGGAGCCAGCGGAGTAGGCCATGTTGCCGATGAACCGGGCACTCGCCCCGGCACCGGTCATGCCCCAGCCAGCCATCCGGCCCATCACGCCCGGAGTGGTGCCGGTGACCAGACCGGCGCGAGACCACCGAGCCAGGTCGGACCCAGTGTTGTAGAACATCCGGTTGGACCAGGAGCCGTTCGGGCCAGCGATGCGAGCAGCCTCGGCACCAGTGGCGAACCGACCAGGACCCACACCACCGACCCGCAGACCCTGAGCAGCCAGGGTGGCGCGACCAGCGTCAGTCATCCCGGCGTTCAGAGCGCGGGTCTCCATGAAGCCACGCATCGGAGCGGACCGGATCAGCAGCGAGGCAGCCGCGAACGCAGACAGCGCACGGGAGGCCATCATGATGGCTCCACCTACCGCCAGGAACGGCGCAGCGATGCCTGCGACCACCGCCGCCATCTTGCCCAGGGGTCCGTCCACTACGGACCTGACCACTTGGGCCATCTTCTCGATAGTGTCCAAGAAGACCGCAGCCGGTCGAGCGAAGGTGGACCCGAAGGCTTCCGCTGTCATCTGGAGCTGCGTGCGGATCTCGGCCAGCTTGTGGGCCAGGGTGTCCAGGGCAGCCGCGTTGCCCCGGTTCAGGGAGTTGGGGTCAGCGTTACGAGCGGCGGCGATCTCGCTGGCCATCCCGCCCTGCTGAGCCATCGCGGTGACGGTACGGACGGTCTGCATACCGTCGTAGCCCATCCGGTTCAGGGTGGTGATCGCCTGCGGACCCTGCCGGTTGATGGCGTCGAAGACGTTGAGGATCTGACTGGTGCCACCGAGGTTCTTGAACTGCTCGGTGGTCATCCCGACCAGGTTGGCGTACTTGGCCAGTTCAGGGGAGCCGGTCTGGGTGGCGTAGGCGATGTCGGAGACCATCCGGTTGAAGACGTTGGAGGCTCGGTAGCCGTCCTGCCCTGCCCGGATGAAGGCGTTGGAGAAGCCCATGATGTCGGTCTGGGTCATGTTCACCAGACGACCGACCGGAGCGATGTTCTGGGCGAAGTCCAGGATGGAGGACGCGCTGGCACCAGAACGCTGGCTCAGCACCAGGAGTTGGTTGTTGAGTCGGTCGGTGTCGCGCTGCGGCACACCCATGGTCCGCTGAAGCTGGAGCATGGACTGACCCAGCTGAGTCGCGGACTCACCAGTGGCGTTGCCCAACTTGGCGAAGGAGCTGGCCAGCTTGTCTGCGGGAGCGGTGGCGTCAGACAGGGTGTTGATGGTCTGGACCAGCTGAGCCGCAGCACCAGTGGTCATCGCGAACTCGCTGCGCACCGAGGCGACCTGGGTGGCGTAGGAGTTGAACAACTGCTGCTGCATCTGGGTGTTGCGAGTGAGCACCGCAGCCTGCACGTTGAGGCTGGTCATCTGCCGCTCGTAGGCAGCGTAGGCAGCGGTAGCGCCCACGATCACCGCAGTGTCCGCAGCAGTGATGCCCAGCATCTTGCGGCCAGCGGACTTGGCCAGGTTGTTCAGCTTGTCGGTGAGGCTGTCAACGGAGTGAGCCAGGCTGCTGGTCTGCGCGGCAGACGCCTGCATTGACTGGTCGTACTGCGAGTTGTCCGCAGTGAGGACAACTTGTGCCTCGACCGGCATCTGGGTCACGGTTACTCCGTTCGGAGGCGGGCTCGCTTCTTCGCCTGGACCTGCATCTTTGCCTTCATCATAGGCGTGGTAGGCACCAGTTTGACGTTCGTACCGGGCAGGGACTTGTTGGACTCAGTGTCACCGAACACTGACTTCTGGTAGCAACCCTGGCAGAACTCTTCGACAGCGGCGTAAGCGAACCTGTTGTCCTCCCACTCCCACGGAGCAGTGCCACACATTGAGCACCTGAGAGCGGACTCCATCTGGAAGGCCATTGCCTTGGCCCGGTCCTCTGGAGCCCACTCCAGGTACACGCTGTGCGGGATGCCCTTCTCGTTGCAGAAGGCCATCTCCATGTAGAAGTTGGGATCGTTCCTTAGCCGCTGACGCTGAAAGGGATGTCAACACCCCGGTTGTTCAGCTCCACAGCCTTACGGAACAGAACCATCAGGTCACCACGCGACCACTCCGGAGAAGTCCAGATCTCCTTCGCGTCCTCCTCGGACATCTCGGGCTCCACACAGCTCTTCGCGATCAGTGCGGGACCGAAGGTGTCGATGTTGAAGGACGCGCCCTCCACACGCTGGTCGGAGGTCGGTGGGTGCTTGGAGACGAGCTTGTCGTACTCCTGAGCACCGATGGCCTGGTAGGTCAGTTCCAGCTCGGTGGACTCACCAGAGTCATCGGCCAGGAAGATCGAGAAGGTCTCCCGAGCGCGCTGCTTCTTCTTCAGGTGATCCAGCGTGGCCTTGGGCCTGCCGGTGGACTTCTTCGGAGCGGTCGTCATTGATGTGCCTTCCTTGGGCGGTAGGAAAGTGGCTTCTGTTCAGTTGTACTACAGGATCACGCTGCGACGACAGCCTGCTCGTTCGGCTCCTCGGTGACGGCGCAGGACGCGGTGAAGGTGAGCACCGTGTTGTTGCTCATGTTCGCCATCGAGCGCGAGGTGACCATGACCGGCCAGACCTCAAGTTCATCGGCAGAGATCGGGAGGTTGTTGGCTCCCGAACCACCGAAGCGGCTGATGAGGAAGTAGCCACGAGTACCACGCGGGAGCAGCTCCCAGGCAGCGTCGTCGTCGTCGTCACGGTAGAAGTCAGCGTCGAACGTCGCCGCCGAGGTGCCAGCGGTGCTGGTCTCGAAAAGCGTGTCGAAGCTGGGGGTCGGCACCGTGTTGCCACGGCTGGAGGCGTTCAGCGAGATCAGCCAGCCAGTGAGGTCCGTGGCCGCAGCAACCTGCGCAGCGGTAGGAGAGTTGACGTTGGTGATCGACGCCGCAGGGGCGAAGCCGACCCAAGTGTTCTCGTTGGGGATGAGCCGTGCCATGGTGATTACTCCTCGGTGTCAGCGGCGAAGAGCTTCTGCTCCTGCGCGGTCAGCTTCTCGACTTCCTTGGCCTCAGCCTCGGCAGCCTTCTGGGCGTCCTTGTCTCCATCATCTACGACAGTCCAGCCGCGCTTGACCAGGCCCTTGAAGCTCTCCTGGGTGGCCTCGGCCTGCACGCCGTCCTTCTCGATGACGACAGTCTTCTTCTTGCTGTTGGTCATGACCTCTCCTTCGTTAACCAGACCTCAAACAGATCTGCTTGGGTGAAGTAATCCGGGAACGTCGAAGCGATCCGGTTACTGCCGCCAACTGAAGTACAGCGCACTTGCTGAAACTTCCAGTTGCCTGAGTCGGTGGCCACCGACTCACGTTCTAGGTTGGCCAGCTTGCTGCGTGTGGTGTCCGCCATCCAGTCCAGCTGGTTGCGGTTGATGGCAGCGAACTGGACTGTGTACGGCATCCGCCAGTCGGCGCTGCTCATGCCGACCGGACCAGTGCCAGGCTGGGCTGTGCTGGCCGAGAGGGTGAGCCACGGGATGAAGTTGCTCATCTCGTTGTCCGGCTCGCCCTGCCAACCGTAGGGGTCGTCAGGGGTGCTGTTGTCGCCCACCGGCAGACCGAGTTCGCGCAGCTCGACAAGCAGACGGTCCGTGACCGGACCCCTGCTGATCGTCGCTACTGTCCTCATGACGCCGCCTGTGAGAGTCGTTGGATGTGTGCCTCTGCTACCAGTCCACCAAGCGTGTCCACCCACGCCTCAAAGGCCGGACGCACGTAGGGCTGAGCACGAGTACCAGGGTGGTTGACCTTCTTCACCAGTACCGTGCGCCCGCCCATGGTGAACGCCAAGGACTTGCCGTTCTTGGCCTCGATGACGTGCGGCTTGGTCCCGAACTCCACGTACCCGGCGTACGGCGTATCCGGACCAACGGTGATCTCCTGGCCAGACAACCGCACCTGGATGGACTGGCGCAGCCGTCCGGTGCGTACCGGGACCCGCGCCTCCATCTCGGCCTTCAGGTAGTTGGCCGAGGTGACCAGTACGGACTGGGTAGTCGCGTCGGCATCACGACCAGACTCGCGGAGAGCTTCCGCGAGCCTAGAGATGTCAGCGCTGGCTACCGAGGTCATAGGACCGTGGACGCCTTGTGGTTGTCGAGGATGTGCTTCACGTAGCCCTGGGTCGGCACACCCCGTCGAGCCTGGTAGTCGGGGACCTTGGTGCCCTTCTTGGTCGCCCAGGGGCCACCGTTCTTCAACTTGATAAGGGTGCCCTTGTTGGCCAGGTTGTTGCCCGAGAACATCTGGCGGGTCACGCCCTTGCTGATCTCACCGTGGTCCACACCGAACGCAGACATGCTCATGGCTTCTGGTATCCCCTCACTTGGAACCTGCGGGTGGCTCGCATCTCGCCAGCCTTGGCTGATGAGTCGATGACGAACCGCTTCCCGATCATGTAGTCATCGTCATCAGCGCCGATGATCACCACCTCGTCATCGCGCTCGGGTACCGGAGAGATGTCCCAGGGCAACGAGATCTGAGTGGTCTGCATGGTGACCTGATCCTCGGCCACCATGATGGGAGCACCGGAGCTGATCTCCCAGACCCGGCACTTGCCCTCGTACAGCGCGGTGCGCTTGCCGGGGATCACCTGGTGAGTGGTGTTGTCGAAGCCAGGCTTGGTCACCCGCTCGATGCGGCAGGTGTAGCCCATGATCGACTCAGCGCGATCCCGGACGTAGTTCAGAGCGTTCTGGGAGATCCCCAGGGCGTCATAGGCCATGACTACGCTCCCGGCTGGTACTCAGCGATGTACTCCGGGTAGGGACGGTTGCCGTACTCCTGGCGACCCGCCTCCAGGTTGTCGTGCATCCCGGTGCCGAAGTCGAAGGGTGCGATGTCAGGGGAAGTCTGCTCGCCGGGGGTGATGCCGCCCACATCAGGAAGTCCCCCGACGAGCAGGTTCTTGTGCTGCGTTCGCAGGTTCGCAGCAAGATCCCGGAACTGCTGGGCGAGGCTGGCCAGACCGACCGACACCCCGTCAGCGGAGAAGTTCGCCTCACGGGCGAACCGAGCGGCGATGGTGTCAGCCACGGTGGAGGCCACACCCTCGATGGTGTTGTAGACGGGCATCCATCTGGTGAGCATGAACTCGATCTCGCCATCGGAGACCAGCGCACGATCAGGGTTGGTGTCGCCCAGGAGGAACCGCACCGCATCCTTGTCGGACTCGGATGGGTCAACGTAGGTCGCGGTCACGGTTCCTCCTGTCTCAGTAGCGACGGTTGTTGCGACCGGCCATGAAGCTGGTGCCACCAACGGCACCAGCGCCAAGGACGGCACCACCCGTAGCGCCAGGGTGAGCAGACATCGCAGCGCCAGCGCGTCGGAGACCACTGCCAGCGCCGACCTGGGTCCGACCCAGACCAGCACTGAACCCACCGGCAGCGCGATGCGACCCGGCCCCGGCGACACCCTTCATCCGCTGAGCGCCAGAGGCCGAAGCCTTGCGTCCGAGCGAAGAGGCCCCGGAGCCCATCTTGGCCCCCAGGCCGGTGACTGGCTTGAAGGTGCCACCACCGATCTTGGGCATAGCGAACTTGGAGAACTCGTCTCCATGCTCGACTCCGAACGCACTGGGCATGTCAGCCCTCGTTCGCCTTCTTGGCCTCGTCCACGCGCTCGTCGTGCAGCTCGCGAGCGGTCTTGCCGCCCTCGATGTCGGAGCCGTCGCGGGTCTCGTTCTCCTCGGACTGACGGACCGTCTCCGGAACCGTGTCCTCGTGAGCGAGCTTGCTGGGGCCGTCCACGAACACCTGGTCCTCGTCGGCCAGCTGGTTGCCCTCCAACGGGTCGGTGGCGGTGTTCTCGTCACGAAGCTCCCGGTCGGTGCCGGTGTTCTCGCGCTCGGCCTCGGACTCCAGAGCGATGGTGTGCTCGTCGTGCTGGTGCTCAGTCATTGTCGTGCTCCTCTTCAGTCTCGGTCTGCTTGTTGAGGATGTCGTCCAGCTTGGACTTCAGCCCCTTGCGATTCTTCCCCTGCTCCTCCAGCTCGTAGACGGAGAGCACCTCGTCGGGGTTCTCCTCCACGAACGCCAGCACCTCTTCAGTGCTGTGCTTTGCCGGGTCGAAGCCAAGCTCCTCGGAGCCTGGGGTGTCCTCGACCTCAGAGGTCTCGTTGTCCGCCTCGGTCTGGTCCAGCGGAGTGCGGATGCTGCGGGGAACACCCAGCTTCTGCTCCACATGCTCGCGAAGACGGACCTCGCGGTGGAAGAGGCGCGGCTTCACGTCGGTGGAGTCCACGACCGGGATCACTCGCCGGGTACGAACGAGCAGCTCGATCCGACCCAGAGCAACGTCCTGGTTGAAGTCGTCGCCCATCTTGTAGTCCTGCCCGTTCCAGGTGAAGTTCCGGGCACAGATGAAGCTCACGTTGTCGTTCTTGATCAGTGCGCTAGGCATGTTCACTCCTCATCGGCCTACAGTGTTTCGCCGTGCAGCCCGATTGAAGTTGGTCTGTGCGGCATTTGCCTTGCTCTCACGCAGCTTGCCAGTGAGCTTCGAAGCCTTGCGTCCAACAAAGCCAGCCTTCTCGCCCATCTTGAAGCCAGCCAGGATGCGCTTGCTGACCTCGCCGTGGTCAACACCGAACGCGGACTCCATGTCAGCTCCCCGCCAAGTGACGACCCTGGTAGGCACGAACGCCACCAGTCTGGAATGGGCTGAACGAGGTACGGCCAGCCGCACGAGTACCAGCACGGTGAGCACCGCCCTTGCGTGCCCCACCAGTGCTCTTCAGGCTCACGCTCTTCAGCGAGAACCCCAGCTTGCGAGCACCGGCAACATGCCGTCCGACGTTCTCACCGGAGCCAAACAGGCCCTTGCTGATCTCGCCATGCTCAACACCGAACGCCGACTCCATGTCATCTCCTCAGATGAAGAGAGGGGCCAGGGCTAACACCCCAGCCCCTCTCAGGTTGATCAGGCTCAGACAGCAGCCACAGCGTCGGCCAGGTAGACACCCATCTCGGGGGCGATGACCTTCATGTCGTAGGTCATCTCGCCCTCGATCCGGTCAGAAGCGATGTGCTCCATGCGGAAGTTCTTCATCCGGATGCCGTACTGGTTGCCAGCCAGGTAGCCGTTCCAGGTGAAGATGTAGCCCGCAGCCGGGGTCATCAGGGACGGGGCGCTCGGGGTGTAGCAGAGCAGAGCACCACGCGAGTTCGACATGAAGTCGTACTCGGCGTTGTCGTCCTGGGTCTGACCGTCCGCGAACTCCTGGCCGGTGGTCTCCTGGGTCGCGTAGCTCACCAGGATCTTGTCCACGTCGAAGAGGCTCGCGAGCAGGTCGGTGGTCACCACGCCACGCTGGGTGTACTTGATCCGGTCGATGATGTCCGGGTGGTTCTTCAGCTGGGTGATGGTGTCCGCGCCGAGCACCAGCGTGTTGGCCTTGCGACCCGACTGCTTGATGAACTCGGTCTGGAGGTTCGCGAACTGCACGATGGGGTCCGAAGCAGCGTCCGACCACGGGGTGAAGTCAGCTCCACCAGCGAGGTCGGTGCCCCAGACGCCCGGACGGAAGTAGGCGTTGTTCCAGTCCAGGTCCCGACGCAGCAGAAGCTGGTTGGTCACGAACAGCGTCGCGTCCTTGTCGAGACTCCAGAAGGAGTCCGCGTTGGCCCGCACCTGGTCATCGATGTCCTTGTGAACACCGTAGACGTGGGCGTAGTACTGCCCGGTGTCGGTCTTCCAACCGGAGCCGACCGTCTCGGTACCGGGCGCACGACGCTGAGCGTCGGTACGCCGCCAATCCGACTTGCGGTACTTCCAGTACAGGTCGGACTGCTTGTTCACCGGCACACGCGGGAACACCTTGTCCGCGATGAAGTCGCGGCGGTCGATCATGTAGCCAATCGACACATTCGTCAGCGGGACGTTGATGTGGAGATCGGACTGAGTGGGGTTAGGCATCGGTCATCCTCCTATCAAGACCCGAGCCGAAGGAGGACGCTGATGAGTTCATCGGCCTCCGTAGCAGACGTGAGCGCGATGCCGAGGCCAGCGTTGCCCGCACCAGCGGCAGCTCCTCGACCGTCAGCGCCGCTGACAACGCCAGTGCCAGCAGCAACGGCACCGGAGACCCGGACCTTGCTGACGCCACGGATGCCCACAGTCGCGGCCTCGTTGGGCACCTGGGGCTTGTTCTGGAGCACACCCACGACAACATCGTTGTCGTCAGCGCGTCCTGCGAGGTGCTCCCCCTTGACCGTGACGAAGCGGTACTGGTTACCCGCGTTGTCTACGGGGGAGCCCGGAGCGTTGCTCACGCCCGTGCGGACCGCAAGAGTTGCGTCCGACGTGAGCGTGATAGACCGAAGAGACTCTTCGTACGCCACAGCAGTTCCCTACCTTTCTCTCAGTACCGTCCCCGCTGTGACGCGAGGTACTCGTTGTATGCATCCGGGCTCTGGTCGAACACGGTGACCACGTTCTCGGGCGAAGCGGACTTGCCGATCTCCACGGCCTGGGCCTCGACCCGCGACATGATGTCGTCGTTGTCGCCGCCACCGATGTAGCCGACCTCGTTGAACAGCGCAGCGCCGGAAGCCTCCAGGCACTTGGCGATCACCGAGCAGTCCTCGTAGCTCATCGACTCGGCCATCCGGTAGAGAACCGGACCAAGCTCGGTCGGGTCCACCGGGACGTTGTAGTCGGCAGCCTTGGAGATGTACTCACGGGTCAGGCGCAGGTCGCGCTCCGACTTCGCGATCTCCGCAGCCTCCGTGTAGCCACGCTCCAGCTCCTCGACCCGGCCCAGGGCCTTCGCGATCACCGCGTCCCGGTCAGAGTCGGAGTAAGCCTTCGACAGCTCCTCCATGACCTGCTCGGAGAACGACTTGCCGGACTTGGAGACGGTCTGCTGGGTGAAGAACGCCGACTTGCCAACGGCAACCGGCTCGCGCTCCTCCTCCTCGACCTCCTCGGCCTGGTCGTCCAGGGTGAACTGGTAGGCGTTGCCACTGTCGTCAAAGACGATCTGGCCGTTCGTCAGGGCGTTCTCATCGAGGAGTTCGCCATCCTCGTTGTAAAGCTCGGGCATCTGGTCCTCCTCGGGAGCCCTCTTTGCGATGGTGATCATTGCGTGCTGGTTTGCACCCTTGTCCACCAGGGAGATCTCATCGATCTCCATGTTGGAAAGCTTGCGTACCGGTCTTGGCATGTCCATCAACCTCACTCTTAGTCTGTAGGTGAGTGCAAGTCAGTCACGTTCACTTCAGTTCTGTCGAAGGACTCTCCGTAGAAGCCCTCCCCAACAGAGCCTGAAGCGCTCTTGGCTACCTGACTCTTGATCTTGCGCTGCCTAGCCTCGGCACTCTGCCAAGAAGCGTTGTTGAACCCGTTGTAGCCACCGATTCCAGAGCTGACCACACCCACAGTGATCAGGTGGCTCTTGGTCCGCTGACGGATCAGATTGGCGTTCGCCTCGGTGGCCTTGGGAATGACCCGAGCCAGCTTGCCCGACCGCGCCAGCTTGGGTGCAGCACTGGCCACACCCAACGCCGCCACCGAGCCGAGACCCAGAGCGGAAGTGGTCCGGGTCAGATTGGCACCGGCCTTCTTCTTCCGGTCGATCTGAGTCTGGGACAGGTTGCGGTCGCGCTTCTCCACCTTGCGATTCTGACTGAGGTGGTGAGCACCGCCAAGTAGAGCCAGACCGGCACCGACAGTCGCAGCCTGCTTGGTGTGCAGCGCCACCTTGCCTGGGCCTGCCGCAAACCTAGTGGACTCCAGTGCAACCCTGCGACCAGAGCGAGCGGGAGAGCCGTTGGCGATGGAGGAGTAGACCTTGCCCTCGCCAGCGTGCTTGCCGGTGTAGGCGGTCTTCTTCGCGTTCGCCTGCGGAGTGAAGTCACCGCGCTCCATCCGGGCACGGTGAACCCGCTGCTGGCCGACGTGGAAGGCATTGCGAGCCACGCTGACAGCCGGACGCTCCCCACCCTCGATCACCTTGACCGGGATGTTCTTGTCCCCGCGAACGATGCGGGCGGTAGCGCGGTGGTTGCCATCGAACGGGATGGCTCGTCCGTCCTTGTACCGGATCACCGAGGTGGGGCTGGACTCCATGTGGCCAAGGTTGCGAGCCATCACCTTGATGGATCGGGTGTTCCCCGGACGGTATCCAGGACTCACGATCTTCTTGGCGTCACCAGCACTCATCTGACCGTTGTGGATCTTCACCTTGGCCGAGGAGCGCCGAACCGGAGTGGAGGCCAGGACGCCAACGCCAGCAGCGCCAGTGGCACCGGCTGCTACGTCGTGGTCGCGGTCGGCTTTCCCGACCTCAGCCCAAAAGGGTCGGCATCGTGTCCGTCCTTCTTGACGAAGCCGAGTGCTCGCTTCACGCCGAATGGATGCTGGGCCACCTTGAAGCCCTCCTCCACCACGCCGTGTGGACGCTTGGCGGTGTTGGCGGCTCGCGAGGCGGTCTTGTACTTGGCCTTGATCGAGTCGATCTGCTTGTCGGACAGGTTCATGTGCTGCTTCAGTCGGTGCTGCTGGTACCGCATCTGAGCGCGGCGACCCAGCTCTTCACCGGTACGACGAGAGGGCCGGTAGCCCTCGGCGTCCTCGACGTGGATCAGGGTCTTGCGGCCCTTCATCGCGTTCGCCATCACCGAGTGCGCGTTGTCCCGCTGGATCACTCCGTCCTTGTACCGAGTGATCGGCACCGGGGAGTACGGAGTCGGACGCTCCTGCGCCATCGCAGCCACGTAGGGAGCCTGCTGCTTGCGGGCACCCAGCTTGCGCGGACGCTTGGCCAGCATCTTGGTGTCTACCTCGTGGACACCAGCGGGCAGCGAGTTGATGTACTTGCGAGTGCTCCGCGAGTAGTGGGAGTGCTCAGGCATGTGCGTCTGGGTCGCCACCAGGGCCGCACCACCAGCGCCAGCCCCCGCACCGATGGCCGTGTTCCGACGACGGTGGTCTTCCTCAGCCTTGGAGAACTCGTCTCCGTGGTCAACGCCGAAAGCAGAAGTACTCATCAGATCTCCGTCTGGGTGCGCTGGCCTCGGCCATGGATGCTGAACCCGGTGCGCTTGCCGCTCTTCACCAGGTTCCAGGCTTCATCATCGTTGATCTGGTAGCCCACCCACCAACCAGTGGGTGTGTCCTCGGGAAGACCCAGGGCTGCCTTCTTCTCCGGAGTGACCACCAGGGACTCGATCATGTCCGAGACATGGACCGGTGCATCGCCGTTGCGACGGTGCATCTCGCCACCCTTGCGGGACTTGACCACGTAGTCGTACGCCGACTTCTCGATCTCATCGATGTCGATGTAGTCACCCTGGAGGTCCACCACCGGCTCACCGTCCATCTCCACGATGGAGGCCCAGCCGAAGACCTGGCGCTTGTCGGCGTTCACCTTGGAGATCTCGCCCTCCCAGGTGATCGACTTGGAGACCTTCTTGCCGTGCTGCTCGACCTTGGCGTCCAGCTTCGGGGTCTGGTTGAGCACCTTCAGCGCACCGCGCTTCAGGGTGGGCGCTCGCTTGCGACCCTCCCTGATGGCCTTGTCCGCAGCCATGCGCTTCAGCTTGCCGGTGGTCGGGATGTGCAGATCACTGGAGCCAGGCTCGGACTTGCTCACGTCCCGGTCGAACCGGACGACCTTCTTCTTGGTGTCCCCGTGCAGGATCTTGGTCGCCATCAGCTCACCACCGAGCCCAGCCACCTCCAGGGGAACCAGAGCGGTGGCGAACTTCTTGCTCTTCACCGCAGTCCGAAGCGGCTTGGCAGCACCAGCAGCGATGGCAGCCTTGCGCCCGTGGTACAGCTCGGAGCCAGCCAGACCCAGACCGGCAGCGCCAGCAGTAGCACCGACGCCACTGAGCCCAGCGGTGAGGGCACGCTTGCGGCGGTCCTTCTGCTCGGCGGTGGGAGCGAGCTTGGAGACGATCTCGTCCGACCCGTCGCCAAAGAGCAGGGAGGCCACTTCCCTCAGGATCTCATCGCTCATGTCTCTATGGTCCTCACTGTGTCTTGTCAGGCGGGCGGGAAGTCTTCGCGCCGGGTCAGGTAAGTGGTGGGCTGGAGCACGGTCTGGTCACTGACCTGAGGCCGCAGGGTGACCTCCAGATACGGGATGTCCCGGTCCTCCACATGCGCGATCCGGTACTGGTGGTTCACTGCCGTGTAGGTACCCGGTGCCTTCCAGATGTGCATCTCGGAGTCTTCCAGGTAGGCGCTGTCGTAGCCTTCCTCGATCTTGTAGACCACCGGTCGGTACGCATCCGGGTCCAGGCCGAGGTACTGCATCACCTCGACCGGGGACACATCGTCCTCGCGGACCAGAACACCGTCTTCGTCGTACCAGCTCAGTCGGTAGCCCCCAGCCTCAGCGACCTGGGCGCGAGTGCCGTACTCGGACTTGTTCCACAGCGCCTCCTCCATCAGTCCGTCTACATCGGAGATGGAGATCTCGGCGTAGACATCAAGCTGATCTTCGTCGTCTTCACCCACCATGAACTGATCGTTGAGCTGCACCACCACCTCGTCAGAGTTCGGGTCGTACGAGGTGGCGTAGTCCGAGACGATGGAGTCACGAGCGTCGATCATCGACTCGTCCAACTCGTGAGCCAGCTCCCGAGCGACCACCTGAGTCAGTCGGGACTGAGAGTGCAGTTCGATGCGGTCGTTGTCGGACAAGAACGCCGTGTCGTTGTGGGCGTTCAAGTGACCGGCATCCGCGACGAAGTAGCCAGTGGCCGCGTTGCCGTAGCGGTCGGTGATCCGGCGAGTGGGTCGGTAGATGACCTCCTCCAGATCATGGACCTGCTGCGCGGACTGACGCTCAGCCTGGTCGCTGACCAGACCCGCGTAGTCGATCTCCAGGGTCGGCTTGTGCAGCTCCAGGGAGGGCTTGGGCGTACCGATCACCAGGCTGGGCTTGGCGGGCTCCGGTGCGGGAGCAGGCGGGGTGATGGACAGGCTCGGCTTGGTCACCGGCTCCGCAACCACCGGCTCCGGAGTCGGCTCGGGCACCCGAAGACTGGGCTTGGCTGCCCCGATGTTCAACTGCGGCTTGGCAGCGCCGAGCTGCAACGTGGGCTTGGCAGGAGCCTCCTCGATCACCGGCTCGGCCAGACGCTCCTCACGGAGACGCTGGACATCGCGGAGCATCTCCTCCATCGCAGGACTGGGAGCGACAGCCTCCCGGACCTCCGGACGCTGCGGGTGCTCACCCTGACGCTTGGGTGCGAACCGGCCACCGTTGCCACGCGGGTGCTCGCGGTTGAAGTCGAGCAGGTCATGACCAGACAGGGCGTCCTTCTGGACCACCTGGAAGGGGTTGACCTGGAGCCGGACCTCACAGCGGCAGTTGACGTGAGCACCGGGAGTGAACAGCTCGTTGCCGTTGGGCAGCCGGAACTTGTCGGTGACCGCGATCTTCTTGCGGTGCATCGGCCCGCACTGCTTGCAGACCTTCTCGTCGTTCGCGGTGAGCCACATCTTCTGCGCAGTCTCGGGCAGTCGGTGGTTCTGCACCAGCCACAGCCAGGCAACCTGCTGGGCCTGCTGGTCGAGGTTGTGTGCCTCCTGGCGCTTGAAGACACCGAGTCGATCCGCGATGGACTTGGCGATGTACTGCTTGACCTTGGCCTTCAGGGTCTGCGGGGCAGCCGTCTCCATCTTCATCGGACTCAACGCAGCAGCCGAGGTGAAGCCCGACATCTGCCGAGGAGTGAGCCCGTAGGCGTCGATCACCCGCTCGATGGCAACCCGCTGCGGCACCTGGCGGTTCACGTAGGTGTTGAAGCCCTGGATCAGCGCATCGGTGGAGGTCTCGTTGAAGTACTTCCCGACCCGATCAGCGTGCTCGTCGGCCAGGGAGTAGATCAGCTGCACCGGGACGTTGCCCTCCTCCACCGCCCGGAAGGCACGCAGGTACGCCTCCGCGATCATCGGCCCGGTGGCCTTGCGGAACGCGGGAGAGAACTGCGTCCAGATGGCATCCAGGGTGCGCCGGATGATGGTGTCGTTGACCAACGTCTGGTTGAGCAGTTCCTCCCGCGCTCGCCGGATGGTGAACACCCGGAAGGCAAGCAGCGCCTCCCGCCAGGACTCCTCTGGATCAGCGGAGGCGTTGGCGGCAGTGAGCGCAGCTACTTCAACAGGGGCTAGTTGCAGACCGTGGAACAGCGCGATCTGCGGGCTGGCCTCGTTCTGAAGCTGGGTCATCGCTTAGGGCGCTCCTGACGGAGAGGCGGACCGTAGTCGTCGTCATCGTGCCCGTGGATGCTGGACTGCGGGTTGTAGGCGTCTGCGTCATACTCCCGCAGGAAGTCCTCGATGTCGCTCTCCTCGGCCCGGTTCATCAGGATCTTGACCGCCAGGTCGTGCTGGGGTCGGTGGGAGTCGTAGAGCGAGTCGAAGTCACCCCGGTCGATCTCGGCCTGCTGGGACTTCTTCTTCCACTGTGAAGCCGCCAGACGCAGAGCACCACCGGCACGCTGACGCTGCGGGTCAGCAGACTCCTCCAGACGTGCCGCAGCCTCCTCCAAGTTCTGGACGTGCCGAGCCGCCTGCTGCTTGATGGTGAGCGTCTCCTGCTCGGTACGGGCAGGAAGGCGCTGGACATGCGCAGGCATGGTGAGCGCGCCAGCCGAGCGAGTGCCTCGGTTGAGGTTCAGCGCACGCATCCGCTGCACATCCTTGGCGTGCCCGCCGATCCGCTCACCCTCCACGATCTGGGTGACACCCTTGATGTCGGTGTCCACGCCCAACTCACGCAGAGCCTTCAGCTTCTCGGCGGGGTCCTTGATGTCTCGGATGCGGTCCAGCCCATCCTTGACCCGCATCAGCACGTCGATCTCAGTGTTGAGGTCTTCGTCGGTCATGTCGGCCAGGGACGTGCCAGATGCGCTCACCGGGAAGGTTCGTCCAGCGATCCGCTGCGCCTCAGCCTCAGCCAGAGTTGGATCTGCTCCGGGAAGGTAGGGCGCTTGCGGGAACAGGAAGGGGGCTCCCTTCCTGGTGAACGCGAGTTTTGGGTCGTAGCTCACCCGGCCCAACTGACCAGCGGCCCGCTTGTACGCCTCCTGCGCATCCAGGACCGCCTTGGGCGTGTCCGCCCCGGTCATCTGCATGTTGGCGAAGACCTCATCGGCACGCCGGACGTTGGACTTGTCCTTGAAGAACTCCCGGATCTTGGTCTCGTCGGTCTCCCCCAGGATCGGGAAGGTACCCGGCCTGCCATCGGAGGTACGGATCACCTCGGGCGGGATGTTGACGTGCTCCTGGAGAGCCTTGACCAGCCCAGTGGCGGCGTTCGCAAAGGTGTCCTGGGCCTTGCTCTCGATCTCCTGGACCTTCTCCTCCGAGACCTTGGGCTCCTCCACCGGAGTGAGCTTGCCCTTCTCGGTGGCACGCGCCTCCGAGGTCGGCTCGGCAGGACGCGGAGCAGCCTCAGCCCGCTGACTGATCGGCCTGTCGGACGCAGCCCCGTACTTGCCGCGCTGGTAGTTGGTCTGCGAGGCCGAGATGAACCCGGTGCCCCGGTTGACCGACGTACCGTGCCAGCCAGCGTTGGCAGCCGTGGGCCGGTTCCGACCGGGCTCCACGTAGCCCCGGTCGATCTCGGGCTCAGCCTTGCGCTCCAACTCCCGAGTCGCGTGCCACTCGGACTGGATGTAGTACGGGAACTGCTCCTGGAGAGCCTTCAGCGCGTCCGCGTAGCCCTGACCGTTGAGCCGGTACAGGTACTCGTTGTGCGCGTCCCAGTCGTTCATCATCTGACCCATGAACGCACGCTTCTCGCGCTCGTCGGTCAGTGAGTCGGCACGCTCGGCTGCGTACAGCTGGAAGTCCTCGCGCTCACCACTGAGGTTGCCTCGGTACTCCTCCTCGCGCTGCTTCAGCATGGTGCGACGGTCCCGCAGGGACAGGCCAGGGTACTCCTCCGCAACCTCGCGTGCGAAGCGAGAGCGGATGTCCTGGCTCAGCTTGACCGGGCGCTCCAGCGTCTCGGACTGCACGGTGTCGAGCAGCTTCTCGTAGCGGCCCACCATCCGCTTGGCCTTGTCGTTGTACCGACGCTTGCCAGTGAAGTCGTCCTTGAAGTCCACGGTGAACGTGCCAGACCGGGAGACCACCGTGACGCGCTTGGCCCCGGCCATCAGACCGGTGTAGATGTCCTCGCTGGTCGGACCACCCACCGAGCGGGACCGGATGTACTCGCCACCCCGAAGCTTGGCCAGGTGCCGCAGGTTGAACGGCAGGTAGTGGTCATCGCCGTAGCCCACTGCCTGGGTGACGATGTTGCCTTCCTTGTCGAGCAGGAAGCCCTCGGACGGAGGAGTGCCACCGGACTCCAGCTGGAGCTTGTAGCGGTCCCGGCTGGGAGCACGCTCCTGGTCCACCAGGTGATCGCGCAGCACGCTGATGGCAGCCTGGCGAGCCTCCGGGTCCGGAGTGGCCGGGTGGTCACGACGGAACTTGTCCAGGATCGGCCTGCGAGCAGCGTTGATCTCGTCAGCCGTGAGTCGGACAGCCTCCACCGGAGTCTTGGTGTCGCTGGCCTTCTTGTTGCGCGCAGCGGTCTCGGCGCGCTTCATCCGGGTGTTCAGCGCCTTGCGGTCAGCCTCCGGGATGGCGGGCTGCTGAGCACGCCCCAGGGTGATCTGGTAGTCCCGGAGCACCTGAGCGTCGGGCTTCTTCTCCACACCCCGGTATCGGTACGCCGTCTTGCGAGCAGCGGGACCGAACACCTTCTCGGCCTGCGGACCGTGCTCACCCACCGCAGAGGCAAGGCGAGCAGCGACCTGCACCTTGTAGGCGTTGTCGGGAGCCACCGTGGACACGAAGTCGGCACCGGTCTTGACCCGGTTGTAGAGACGCTGGTTCGGGTTGTAGGCGTCACCATTGGCGTCAGCCCAGCCTTCGGAGAACGAGCCGAAGTTCTTATCGGTTCGGTTGATGGTGCCCATGGTCTGACCAGAGAGACCACCGACCAGACCGTAGGAAGCACCGGCCAGGGTGAGCCCGGTGGGTCGAGCCACCGCACCAACGATGCGCTCGGTCTTCGGGTCCCAGTCCTTGTCGGGCTTCGGCTTGCCGACCACCGGCTTCCAGTGCTGCTGACCGTTGGCCTTGTTCTTCACCTGGAGGATCACGTCGTGGTCACCGAGGTTGCCAGACTGCGAGACCACGTTGAGGAAGTTGGCGACCTGCATGTACTCGTGCTGGTACTGAGCCTGCTCAGCCGGGGACAGGTTCGTGTAGCGCTTGCTACCGACATCGATCCCGAGGTTCGTGGCCTGCTTGTCGTTCAGCGGCTTCTTGTTCTCGGTAGCCGCGATCTTGATCTGGAACCGACCAGTGGAGGGGTCGCGTCGGAAGTCCTGCTCTTCGAAGTGGTACGCACCAGTGTCGTACGGGTTCTTCCAAGCCTTCTCGATCTCGACCACCGCACGGGCGAACTCCACCGCCTCGGCGTCATCGGTCTTGGCCACCGAGGTGACCAGAGCCTTCTTGACCATCTCGATGCGCTTGTGAACCACGTCGTTCAGGTGCCGCTGGAGCGTGCGCTGGTTGGCCTCGATGTCGTTCTCCAGGATCTCGGCCATGGTGAAGTAGGCGAACATCGCCGCCTCTTCGTTGGTGTCGCACTTCATCACCAGGTCGTAGACCTGCTGGGCAGCCTCGTGGTTGAACAGCGGGTCGGCAGACTTCACCACCGAGGCGAACTTGCCCCGGTTGCGCTTCTGATGCCGGTTGCCCTTCTTCTTGGTCCCGACATTCTTCTCCGGGATGTGGACCGGCTTCAGGGTGCCCTTGGACTGCGGGAACTGGTTGGCGATCACCGCACCAGCGGCACCGGTCACGACCGGCGCTACCGTCTTCTCAGCCAGCCGGACCATGCGCTTGGTCATCAGCGGTTCTCCTTGGGGGTCAGCTTCTTGCGTCCGTAGACCGCACTACCGGCAACGGTGCCAGCGGTACCGCCCACCACCGTGCGGCCCGTCCACTCTCGCACGTCCTGGTTCTTCAGCGGACCCTTCTTGGCGGCAGCATCCAGCTTGCCTGCGTACTTCAGGCGACCCCTGCGCAGAGCACCAGGCATGGTCTGGGCACGATCAGCAGACCACCGAGCCCGGTTGGCCATGCGCTCACCCACGCTGAAGCCAACCGCGTTGGCACGCCGACGACCCATCACCGCAGCCGCAGTGCCACCGACCACCACGGCGGTCTTCCCAGCGCTACCGAACGCCTTGTTCTCGCGGTCAGGGTCGCGCTGCCGCTTGCTGACCACGCCGTCGTGGTCCACCCCGAAGGCACTGATCATGACCGACCCCTTCTCTGCGGGGGCTTCCGGTTGGAATCCTTGCCCCGCTGCTTCAACTGCTCCAACTGGCGCTTGTGCTGCTGGTCTGCGAGTCGCTCCTGGAGAGTCATCTTCTCCTTGTCACGCTTGAAGCGATTCTCCTCGGTCTTGTCCTGGAGAGCCAGCTTCTCCTTCTCGCGCTCGTGGCGCGGACCCTCGTTCGGGTCCTCGGGAGGCGGCTGGTTCTGCATCTGCATCTGCTGCTCTTGCATGGCCATGTCCTGCTGACCCACCGGGTGCTTGCGCCGAGCCAGCTCAGCATCCTGCTCACCAGTGGCCTGCTGGACCTGCATGTCCGCCGTGGGCTGCTCCGAGGCCATCTGCGCCTGCTCGGGCGAGTAGCCCTGGGCAGTGAGCTGAGCCTTCTGCCGCAGTCCGAGCATCTCCATCTGACCCTGGGCGAACTCCATGTTCTGCTGCTGCATCAGCATCTCGCGCTTGTAGTCCACCGCCTCGTCGGTCATCTCCGGGAGCCGAGCGATGTCGCGCAGGAACTTCTCCAGGTCCGGGTCCGGGAACCACTGCATACCGGCACCAGCCGTGGAGGTGATGAAGGCAGCGAGCTGCTGGAGGTCGGGCGGGTCGATGTTGGTGGGTTCGAACTTGGGCAGCTCGTTGAGCTTCCAGCCGTTCACCGCGAACAGACGGGGCACCGCGTGCCGGTTCAGGGTGTCCGCGATGGCCTTGGTGATCGCGTTGAGGGCAGCGCGGAAGATGCCGGTCTTGTCGGTGTGCATGGAGTAGGACCCCACGCCCTCGTGACCGACCAGGATGAAGTCCGCGAGGACGCTCATCAAGATGCGCTGCTCGTAACGCTGGATGATCCCGGTGGTGTCGAACTGACGGCTGCCACCGCTGCTCATCAGCTCAAAGTCGAAGAGCGGCTGCTTGGTCTCGGCGTCGTACTGGGTCGGGAGAACCAGGCCCTCGTTCTCATCCCGCCGTACGCCACGGACCATCCTGCGGAACGCCTCGACGGTCTTGGCCTGCTTGGAGCCCTTGGGCGCGTTCAGGTAGTCCGCAGGCACCCGAGCCACCGGCATACCGGCCAGGTCGCGCTCCACACCGATGGCTTCGAACTCTTCCAGGCGCTTCTTGAAGTACCAGGAGCGGTAGGCGTTGCGGAGCAGGCTGTAGCCCTCCGGGTTGCCCTTGTTCAAGTTGGTCCGGAACAGCAGCGACTTCTCGATGGGGATCACTGCGGTCTTGTAGTGCGGGGGTGCCAGCTGGACTAGCGCCTTGATCCCGCCGTTCTCATCGAAGACCCAGCGCAGCATGGTCTCCTGGGAACGGATCGGCATCTTGCGCCAGCCGATCTTCCCGTCGTCGTACTTGGACTTCTTGGCCCCGTCCGTCTCCCAGGGTCCGACGCGCTTCTTGTAGACGATCTCGTGCCAGCTCCACCCGTAGGTGAGCATGGAGAGCACCTCACCGATGAAGTCGTCCCAGGAGTGGGACATGTCGTCCTTGCAGGACTCCAGGAAGTCAGCAGCCTGCTGACCCTCGTCGGTCTGCTCAGCCGGGACGACCTTCCACTCCACCTCTCGGACCAGCTTGTCGATGGCGAACAGCAGAGCACCCACGATGGAGTCGTTCTGCGACATCTCCTTGAAGACCTGGATGGCCTTGCGACCACGCAGGGCAGGCAGGAACTCCTCATCGACGTAGCCACCGGCTCGCTTGATGCCGGTGACGCCCAGCTCCTCAATGGGGCTGAATCGGGTGACCTGTCCAGACTCGGGGACATCATCAATGAAGGAGATGTCCTGCTCGTCGCGCCGCTGCACCGTCATGCTTATAGTCTCCCGTTCCTAGCCAGCCGCCGTCAGACCATGAGTGAGAACTCGTCGTACTCGTCCTCTTTCTTCTGGACCTGACCGATGACCCACTGGCTCTTGCGGTTGTTGTTGCGGTTGGTCTCCATCTCCCGAGCCATCCAGTTCGGGTCATCGGAGTTGGCAATCACCAGCGGCTCCGCAGCAACCGCCCTCTTGTTCACCAGGTGCCAGGCCAGCGCAGCCGAACAGACTTCATCTGGCAGGTGGAACTCCTTGGCACGAGAGTAGAGGTCGTCCACCGAGGCGTACAGGTGAGCCTTGTACATGCTTTCGATCCGAGGAGCGCGCACCTTGTCCGACTCCACGGCGTTCACGTACTCGCTGAGCATGTTGTCGCGCTTCACGCCGGTCATCAGGAAGCCCCGCGCCCGGATGTCCAGGTAGTCCTGAACCACATTGCCCAGACCGGTGGAGTCGTGGATGGCCTCGGCGTTGTACTTGCCGAGCAGTCGGTTGAAGTATCCGATCATCACCGGGTAGGGCATCCGCCGCAGCCGCATGTAGTAGACCAGGGTCATCGGCAGGTGGGTGCAGTCCCAGACGGTGATCACCGTGAAGTCCTGCTCCTTGGCCCAGTCCGCCGCGATCACGTACTCCTTGTCCTCGCGGTAGGGAGCGAACTCGTACTGCTCAAAGTCCCGCGCCACCTTGATGGTCTGCTCCTCGGTGGGCGCAGGCAGCGAGAAGGTCTCCTCCACCTTGTCGGAGTCGAAGGCTCGGTTGCCGATGGAGGGCTCACCAAGGTCGTACTCGACTCGCCACATCTCACGCGGGATCTCACGCTTCTTCTGCGCGATGAACTCCGAGGACAGCCATCCGTCGATGGGGTTGGCGGTGTCCTTGTAGCACCAGGTGAAGATCGGCAGGTTCTCGTCCTTGAACCGCTGGTACTCAGATGCGAAGGTCTTGTCCGGGTACTGCCAGGTCGAACTCATCGCGGTCTGGGCGTTGAGGATCTCGCCCTTCCAGTTCTTCTGGGGCATCGGCTGGCCCTTGGCCGCGTCGAGGATGGCCTGATCCATCTCATCGATCTCGTCCAGCAGCAGGAACGGCGGGTGAGGACCACGCACGGTCTTCTGGGAGGCGGTCAGCGGTCGGATGGCAGCGCCGTTGGTGAGCCGGACGATGGTCTGGCTGGAGTCCTTCAGCATGTACTTGGGCGCGTGCTTGGACTCCCAGGCGTCACGCATCGTCTCGTGGATGTTGTTCGACTGGTTCAGTGATCCGCCGACGATGTTCACGTCGCCGCCGAGCACGGTCGCCATGGTCAGGCCGAGCAAAGAGAGCGTACGAGACTTGCCTGCGAGTCCACGCGAACCATGGATAAGGATCTGCGGCTCTCGCGAGAAGTAGGCAGTGGCGAAGGCGTCGAAGGGCGCGTCGTGATCTGGACATACCTTGTTCCGAGGCACAGTGTGACCCCAGAGGGCACGTACCAAGTGGTACAGCTCGTCCTCGGTCTTCGGGCCACGCGCAAGTGCGACGGTCACTTGTACCTACTCGGCAGGTGATTGGAGAGGAAGTCCACGGTGGCGCACTTGCGCACGCGGATCTTCCAGCTGCCGATAGGAGTGTGGACGGTGTACTTGCCGAGGCTGAGTTCAGCTACGAACCGACCCTCGTCTAGCTCGATGACCGGAGCCAAGCGGGCTACGCAGATACCGTGCTCCATCACCCACAGGTCTCGGGGGACGAACATGATCTTGCCCTCGTAGGGCGTGTCATCGTCGTGCAGGATGCGTCCGACAAGTACCTGTGTGTCCACTTGTGTCTCCTCTTGGGGCGGTGAGAGGGAGGGCCGAGTGACCCTCCCTCTCAGATTACCGACCGAGCACGCCGAGAACGGCGAGCAGAATCAGAAGCAGCAGGACGACGACCAGGACAGTCGCCATGGTCGTGTAGCCGCGCTCGTTGGTGTTCCGCATCACTTACCTCCCCTCAGAGGGTCGGAGGCTGCACGCTCTCGGTCTGGTGCCTGCCCCGCTTGTCCTTGTTCGGTGTTGCGTAGACGACACCGCTGGTCACGAACATCGCGATCAGCGCCGAGACGAACTCCGTCGTCGTGATCCTTGTACCCCCATCGCTGCCCGCAGTGATGGCAGAGCCGATCACCACCAGGCCAGGGGCGATGAAGGCGACGACGGCCTTCCAGTACGGCTCGATGCTCTTGATCATCGCTTGGCTCCCTTCGTGAGCTTCTTGTACTCAGTACGCACCATGGCCATGAACGCCCGCTGCGGCCACTTGCCGGGGTCCCAGTGGGTGCTCTGGTGGAAGGCGTGCGAGACGTTGTTGTGGGTGGTGATCCCGTGCCGCTGGTGCAGCAGATCGCTCACCGTCAGGAACCGAACCGGCACGTTGTAGGCGGCGCACAGGCGAGCAGTGAGCCGAGCGGTCCGATGCAGCATCCGGAGCTGGTTCGGCTTGGCCCAGCGCAGACCAGAGGTCTCACTGGGGATGTCGCACATCTCGATGCCGAGGCTGTTCTCGTTCGGGGGAGCGTGCCAGCAGATCACCGAGTCGTAGGCGACTTGCACGGTCTCCTTGGGGTCCACCACGTAGTGCGCGGAGCCACCAGCCGACTTGGACTTGAAGTAGTTGGCGGTAGCGCGAGCACCACCAGGCACACACGGGGAGACGGTGGAGTGGATGACGATCCGATGGATCGGCTTGTTCGACCCCTGCGTGGTGTGAGCAGGCGGGCCGACGTAGGGCGGGTTGGGCGGCTTGACGGTCATGAATCCTCCTTGGGGTCCACCTCCAGTGTCACCCCCGAAGCCACTCAATGCGGGTAACGCCGTTGCTCTTCCCGGATCGAGATCACCATGGAGTAGATCAGCAGCACGGTGACGACCATCGCGCCCAGGTGTCGATAGCTCACCAGCTCGCCCTCCTGGTACTGCTCAGCGGATGAGCCAGTGATCAGGATCGAGAAGGCCAGCAGCGTGTAGTACCGCATCCGCTGTCCGAGCGTCCCCTCAGCCACTATCCGGCTCCAGGACATGCTCATGTGGAAGAGCAGCAGGAGCGTGGAGATCAGAGCCAGCACGCCCTTGGCGATGAAGAAGGTGCTGGCTTGGTCCTGGGGGAACCAAGGCACGGTCCCGAAGATGACAAGGAAGGCGTACATCTGGATCAGTCCTCGCATGAGCCCACGGGGTAGGGAGGAACGGGATGATCCCTGCGGTCCTGTTGGATGCTGGAACTCACCTTGGTGTAGTTGAGCAAGGCGTGGACGAGTTGAACGTTGAGCTGCGCCTGAGTCTTGGGATCGATGTGTGGGTGCCTCGGGTCCTTGATCGCACCCGCCGCCTTCCCGTAGACCACCCAGATCGCACGCTCAGCCTTGGTCTCCTTCTCAGAGAGCTTGGCCCGGATGCCGACCGCCTTGGAGAGCTTCTGGAAGTTGTCCGCGATGCAGGCACGCTGGGCTGCCTCGACATGCTGGAAGTGGATGCCCTGGAAGACGGTGAGCACCCCGAGAACCAGGGCGAACGTGCCGACCAGGATCTCGATGAAGATCTGTCGGCGCTTCAGCCGCTCAGGAGTCGTCATCCTCAACCACCTTCTCTTTGATCTCTCGGACCTCGCGCTCGGTACGCCCGAGGAAGTAGCCCACTACTAGACCGCCTATCGACCACACCCAGCTTTCGAACAGGTACTGCCACATCATTGACCCCCAGACGGCGGGTCTTTCTTGTCGCCCGACCTAGCGCCCAGCGCGAACAGACCACCGACGATGGCCATGAAGATTCCGTTGATCGACTCGGAGGGGTGGTAGCCGTGAACCACCAGACCAGCGAGGAAGTTGATCGCCCACACAGTGGTGACAACGCCAATGATCACCGTGCGGGTACGGTCGCTGATCATCTTTCCCCCTCTACAGTGCTTCCTCCCACACGACATTCACCTCACCACAGCGCAGATCGGTACCCAGCCCAGAGACGACCAGGTAGTCACTTGCCTGGATGCCGTAGACGAGGCCGAAGCCCTTGATCTCGGTGTTGAAGTGCGGGTAGTACGAAGCCGGGATGTCGAACCACTTGGTCTCACCCTTGTTGATGGTGCCCAGATTGGTGATGTCGTTCATCGCAGAGTCCGGCAGCGGGAGCTTGTCCGCACTGCCGTAGACGTGCCAGAACAGCCTCACGTTAGCCGTGGGCTGGCCCGTGTCGTTACCCCGCGTGACCCTGATCTTGGCGCTGCGGATCGTGGGCGGTCCCTGTTCACCCACCGCGTCGGTGATCTTGGGTCCGTGTATCCAGATGCCGTTGGATCGGGGGCTGTCTCGCATCACCATGTCGCCAGGCGCGTAACCACCGCCGTTGACGCCGATGGAGCCAGCGTCGTTGGCCTGGAAGTTGCCCTCCTTGACGATGATCTTGTCCGCAGGAGTGCCGTTCTTGGGCATCCAGATCCGGCTGAAGGTGCCCACCGACCAGTTGCCGTTCATGTCCAGGGACCAGGCAGCGAAGTAGTACCACTGACCACCAGGGAGGTTGGTCGAGTCAGTCGGGTTCACCGGGTAGAACTTGTAGTCGAACTCGTCGGTGTTGTCCCCGTGATCGGCTGCCTTGGCCTTCGGGTTGCTCCCGTTGTAGTACCAGTCCGACCAAGCTTCGTCTGGGTAGCCATTCGTGGCGTCGTAGATGTAGCCAGACCCGAACTGCGTAGTGGGCATCGCCGTACGCGAGGCCAGCACCCGGATCATGGCCAGGTCAGGATCAACCAGAGTGCCTGGCAACCGCGCACCGACCTTGATGTAGCGGTTGTCGATGATCTGCAAGGACAGCTCGGGTGGCGAGGAAGGCGTCACGTCGTACTCGTACGCCATCGTCCAGACGCCGCTTCGCTTCACCCACATGCTCTCAGCGGGCGTCCAGACGTTAGACCGCTTGACGTAGGGACGCTTCGCCGCCACCCAACTGTCGTTGGCCTTGATGTAGGCAGTCATGGTCAGACCTGGAGGTAGACATCACCGTTGGCACCGGTGGCGTTGTTCGGAGCCGTGGTCCCCGACGTGATGGTGGGCAGACCCGTGGGCGGGTAGATCTGCGTCCAGGCCGTGTCGAAGTAGCAGTAGATCCGGTTCACGTCCTTCAGGATCGCGACCTGACCCTCCGCAGGCGCAGTGACCTTGGCGTCTCGATCAGCAGCCGAGGCGTAGACAGCAGCCAGGCGCTTCTCAACGGCGTTCGCCAGCTTCAGGAAGTCTGCGGGCGGGTCGGGCTTGTCGGTCTCCTCCGGGACGGGGAGAGCCTGCAATGCGGTGGTGGTAGCCATGTCGCCTCCTTCAAGTTCATCGTCTCATTGCGTACTAGCCGCGAGGACGACGCGGAGTCTGCGGAGCGGGCTCAGGCTCGGGCTCGGACTCCTGGGCAGCAGCCAGCTGGTCCCGCTCCTGGGTGACCAGGGTGAGCTGGGCACGCAGCGTGGCGATCTGGTCCTCGTAGTCGGTGACGCGCTCGCGGTAGTGCTGAACCTTCAGCTCGTTGATGTCCATGGCTTCTCCTCAGTGGGCGGTTAACTGCTCGATCTTGCTTTCCAGCTCAGCGACTCGCTTCAGCAAGTGCTGGGTGGTCCTTAGCCCCAGAGCCCAGATGTCCTGGTAGGAGGCCGTGTAGATCCTCTCCTCGCTACCAAGGATGGCGCTGGGGAGAACGTCCAGCGTCTCCTGAGCGATCACACCGTACTGGGTGCGCTCATCGGGAACCTCCAGGTCAGGGTCGTGTCCCTCGTCCATGGTGAAGGAGCGGACTCGGATTCTGCTCACCACGGAGGCGGCGAACTCTTCGTCCACGTCCTCGATGTTGTCCTTCAGCCGTGCGTCCGAGGCGTTGTTGTAGGCCGCGAAGGCGTTGATCGTGGAGGCCCAGAGCGGGACGAGCGAGGCGTTGGAGGTCGGCACACCTGAGACGTTGTAGTTGTCGATGCCGATGGCAACACGGTTGGGCTGGAAGGCGACCGAAGTTCCTGTGCCCACCGTGGCCGGGTCCGTACCAACACGGAAGGTGATGTTGGGAGCACTGGAGAACTTGCCGCCACCATTGGCGACGTTGCACTTCACCACGCCGGGACCGTTGGACACCTCAGAACAGCTACCGATGTAGCCGTTGTTCATGTCGATGTGGTTGCCGTTCATCGTGACCGTGCCGTTCATCGTCAACGACGTGAACGTGGCCCCGGCGAACGTGCTGGCGTTCTGAACGGTCAGGGTGTTGCACCAGATGCTGGAGTTGGACGTGAAGCTGCCAGCGGACAAGGCGTTGGTGACCGTGCCACTGGCGGCGTTGAAGCCGCCGTTCATGGAGATCGCGCCAGTGGAGGTCAGTCCGTTGGCACCAACGGTCGCGCCACCGTTGGCGTAGAGCATCCCGTTAATCGTGGTGGCGCTTGTGACGGTCAGTGTGCTGGTGAAGTTGGAAGCACCAGCGGTGACACCGCCGTTGATCGACGCGCCAGCCGAGAGCGTCATGTCGGTGCCATTGATGTGGGTCAGCGTGGTGCTGCCACCAGGGTTGATGGTCAACGTGCCCTGTGCGGTGTCGCTCTGCATGGCAACGATCTCGTCACCATCGACGCGCAGGTGAGCACCGGTAGGCACACCGACTCGCAGTGCTGGGGCGTTACCCGAAGCAGTGCTCGCGTCCGTGTTGCTGGTGATCAGCAGGGTGTCCATCTCGGAGATGCGAGCGAAGCCATCGCCTCGCACCTCCAGCTGCGGCACAGTGAAGGTGAAGCCCACCGGTCCAGTGACCGAGGTAGTAGCCGCAGCCGAGAAGGTGACCGTGGTCCCGCTGACGGACAGGATCTTCGTGCCCGTAGGCACGTAACCGCTGGCAGGCCAGGTCTTGCCCACAAGCCAGGTGCCCGACTGTCCAGCGACCAGGGTCGCAGTCGCGGAGCCTGCGGTGATGGTCTGGAACGTGGCCGTGCGTGTAGTGGTCCGAGAGGACGAGATGAGCGCAGGCGTCACCGCAGGCATCGTGGAGGCAGCAGGCGGCGCAGCACCAGCGGAGTTGAAGCTGGTGATCGTGGCCAGTGCAGGAGAGTTGATGGCCGAGGTGACGTGCAGCTTGGCAGCCGTGGAGCTGTTCGTCTGGCTGATGTAGACCTTGACGCCCTGGTTGGCAGGTGGGTTGCCCGTAGCCACCGTCATCGGCCAGCGGTTCTGGAGCACCACCGTAGAGACCGGCGACACCGTAGTCTCACCGGCTGCTACCCCACCGCCAGCGTTCTGGTAGTAGGTCGCGTAGGCGTACCAGGTCCCCTTGGTGCCGGACGGGTAGTAGCTGACGTAGATGTTGCCTGGCTGGTAGGCGTCCCGCGAGATGGAGATGAACTGACCAGTCGCGTCGCTGTGAGAGGTGCCCTTCCACATCACCGCGTTCTCGCCCGAGCGGTCGTAGAGACCGAACTGCTCGGAGGCGTTGGCGGTGGTGTCGGTCATGATCTCGGCCAAGCCCGCCTGAGAGCCAGATCGCATCCAGCCGATGACGTGGCGTCGCGAGCCCAGGTCGAAGTTGCCGACATCCAGGCTGCTCAGCCCCATGCCTACAGCGCCCGTCCCGCCGTTGTAGGTCACAGACGGGGTGAGCGTCTGCGCGAGCGCGAACGCCTTGGTGGCAGTCGTGTAGGTGTATCGACGCAGCTCGACGTTGAAGCTCGTACCGCTGGTGACCTTGGAGAAGCCCACCCACAGGTCGGTGCCGTCGTTGCCAATCGTGAGGTCGCTGGTGCCCAGGTTGGCTGGGAACACGTAGGAGGCCGTCGATGCCCCAGTAGTCGTGGTGTGGACGGTGATCTGCTGGGAGTTGGTCCCGGCTCCTGTCACCACCGCGTCAGAGGCCACGTACGGGTTGATGTAGGCCCAGATGTAGAAGTAGTTGCCACCGACCAGCGTGATGCCCCGGCAGTACCACTTGCCATCGTTGCTGGGCTGCGGCACCGTGCCCACCAGAGCCGCAGCAGTAGCCCGACCAGCGGTGAAGGTGACGCTGTACAGGCGCGTCACGTAGGCAGAGGCCGTCGTCTCCACAGTGGTGAAGTAGGCGATGGTCCCCGTGGGGTTGTACGTCGCACCAGTGATCTTGCCGACCACGCCAGCCGAGAGGTTGGTGGTGTCGGACCCGGAAGATGTTGAAGGCCCAGCCGCAGGAGGCCGCATCTGGTCGGTCAACTGGAGCATCGCGTCAGGGTCCAGCTGCGAGGTCTTGCGCAGCGTTGCCGCTGAGCCCGTGGTGGGATCACCTTCCACCACCAGCGTGGTGGCGTTCATCGTGCCGCCGATGATGTTGGGGCGACCATCCACCGGGAACTGCACGTAGATCGGCTGGTTGCCGCCACCGTCCTTCGGCCCCAGCACCTCAAAGCCGTCACCGCCGAAGGAGACGGTAGCGCCGTTGGCCCCCGTAGCCACTAGAGAGCCAGTCAGGTTGATGGTGCTGCTCAGGGTGCTGTTGGGTGCAAGCTGGTCAGCCTTGACCACCAGTGCGCTCAGCGACTTGGTGTCCACTTTGTCGATGGTGATCGCGCCGTCAGAGATCTGCGCCGTGGTCACACGCTGCTGGAGGAACAGCTCGTCCCAGAGCACCTTCTGGGTGACACCAGCGTTGACGAAGGCCACCGGGCTCAGGTACTTCGCGTTGGACGGAGCCGTGGCGATGTGGCTCACGTAGTCGATGCTGTTGTTCGACGTGATGTTGCCGTTGGTGCTCTGCGTGGTGATCAACGACCCAGCGGAGTCGAAGTAGTACACGCCCAGGGAGACACCGTTAGTCACCGACTGCGTACCGGTGCCTGCGTAGTACGCCTGGAACGCGATGGCTTCGCCTGGACGGGCTGGAATCATCGCGGTGGTGTAGAAGGCCGCTGAGTTGCCCGCAGCGGGCGTGATGCCCAAGGAAACAGCGCCAGTGATGGTGGCGGCAGTCTCGCGAGTGGCAGTCGCACCCGTGAAGCCTGTACCAGTGGAGAGCGTCCAGCCCTCGGGCATCGCAGGCCAGGAGCCGTCAGCGTTCTGGTACCAGTCTTCGAAGAACGGGTTCGGCAGCATGTTGCCGCCGAAGCTGCCGACACTCAGCGCGTTGGTGCTGATCGAGCCCGCCACGATGTTGCCACCAGTGATCGTGTTGGCCTTGATGTCGTCGCCCTGGATGGTGCCCGACATGATCTCTCGGGTGGTGATCGCATTGGCGTCGATCTTGCCTGCGGTGATCTGGTTGGCACCGATGGCATCGGCCAGGACCGAGCCTGAGACCAACAGTGAGCCATCGACCACCGAGGTGCTGGGCGCGTAGACGCCGATTCCACTCTTGTTGAGGAATAGCAGGGCGTCTTCCTTGGCCCAGGCTGTGCCATCACCGGGCACTTGACCAGGCAGCACATCGACGTACACCAGAGCCGAGGAGCCACCGGTGATGGTGCCGTCCTCGTTGATCACGCCTGGGACAGACGCAGAGCCGTCCCAGTAGACGAAACGCTTGTTGGTGCTACCCGCTTGAAGCGGGTAGCCCTTCCCCGCGTAGGTGAGTGACGCTGCCGTCCAAGAGATGAACCCCGTGCTGGGGGTATTAGAGCTGACGTTCGGCAGCGCCACTTACTTACTCCTCGTCCCGGAAGTCGTTCTCCTCGGCGGTCTCCTCGGTGAAGCGAGGGGCGGAAGGCTCCGGAGCGTCTTCCTCATCCTGCTGGTCGGAAGCCCGCGCAGCAAGCACTTCATGGTTCACGTCCTCGTAGCAGCTGGGCTGCTCAGGCGTGCCACCCTGGAACACGTAGAGGTTGTCGCTGGGGAACTCGACCTGCTCTCCGTTCAGCGCACGCTCGATGTCATCGGGCAGCGGAACCGGGTCCTCGCCATCAGCCTCGATCTGCTCCAGGGACGGTCCGAAGTAGCTCGGGTCGTCGTACGGGTCGTTACTGACCTCGGTGGGCTGCACAGACATGACGCTCCTCAGTAGATCTGGTGGTCGAAGACGGACAGGTTCTTGGCCTGCACAGCGGACACGCCGAGCTGGTTGTTGCCGATAGTGCCAGCGGTGAGCTGAGAGCCCACCAGGTTGGCAGTCGGGGAGATCTGCGTACCCGCGATGTTGGCGTTGCTGGCGAGCTGACCGCCCACCAGGCCAGCGGTGGAAGACAGCTGCGTGCCGGTGATGTTCGCGGTGTTGGAGATCTGAGTCGCGGTGATCGTGTTGTTGGCGATCTTGCCAGCGGTGATCGCCAGGGACTGGATCGCGCCAGCGTCCACAGCGTTGTTCGCCACCACGGGCGGGATGTTCATCTCCATGACCTTGACCGGCGTACCGGCGTTGTTCAGGAACACGATGGCGTCACCGTTGGTCAGCGTGGGCTTGTTGGTGACGATGTTCTTCTGGAGCGTGGCAGTACCAGTCGCACCAGTGGTCGTGGCCGTGGAGAGCTGGAACCACAGGTAGTAGTCCGTGGTTGCCGCGTTGCCGTCAGCAACGGTGTAGTCCACACCACCGAAGACGATGTGCAGGTTGGTCCAGGCGATCTGGCCAGCCGCAGGCGTGTTCGCGGTCACCGTGTAACCGGTGATCATGTGGGTGTTCAGGGACAGGTCTTCGGCGTAGACCGAACCGCCCGCCATCACAGGCACGCGAGCGTTGGAGAGTCGCTCGATGGAGCTGTCCGAGAGGCCGTGCTCAGCTGCGTTGATCACCCGACGCTCAACCTCGTAGGTCTGCTTCAGGCGGTACTCGATGTCCGTCAGGAAGTGGTTGAACTCGTCGTGCATCAGGTTGCGGATGTCCTGGTCAGTCCGCACGACCTGAGGCAGCTTCTTGCCATGCCTCTTGCCCATTGTTTCTCCTCAGTAGATGTGGTGGTCGAGACTGACGAACTTGTTGACCGCGAGCGACAAGTCCGCAACCTTGCTTCCGTCAATGACTCTATCGGCTAGTGCATCCCGAACGATGGAACCCTTGATGATCTGGTATGCACCATCGACAGCTTCGTCTGCGATGTGCTGAGTGTCCACAGCTCCATCTTGGATCTGATCGCCAGTCACTTGCAGCTCGACCCATTGAACACCGTTCCAGCCCAGAATCAGGCCATGGCGCGAGAGGTCGCGCCACAGGTCTCCCATGTCAGCCGGTCCCAGCCCCAGCGGCTCCACTGAGTCTGTGTAGACCTCGATGATCCCGTCCAGGATGGAACGGCTCACTCCTGCGGCCAAAAGCGGAGTAGTCAGTAACGGATCGGTGATCTCCGTCCATGCCTGGTCGATGTAGTCGTAGACCCTGTTGCTGGTCACGTTCACCCAGATGTCGCGGGCCATCGGAGCAATCGGCGCTGAGGTGTCGTACCAGAGCACCTGGTGAGCCAGGATGATGTCGCGGTAACCCATGAGTGCCTGCACCAACGCGATGCTGGTGCGCTGCCAGCGAGCGTCCTCTGGCGCACTGGTAGGCGTCCAGTGACCGTTGGTCCACACATAGAGCTGGTAGTCGCTGGTGTTGACCCAGAAGTCACCCTCGCGGTCAGCAGCGGGCTCGTCGGGACCTACGAACGTCTGGTTGGTTGTCTCCCCGCCCCCAGCGGGCTGCCACGCCGTCCCGTCGAACACCTCCAGGCGGTGGGTGTCGAGCAGGTAGACGAGCTGTCCCCGATAGGCAACCTCGGGGAGCAGCAGCGTCGTGGTGAGCAGTACGCCAGGGTTCTCGACAGCGGTCCGCTGTCCAAGGCGAGGGGACTGAGCGTGGTCGTACATCACGCTCCCTTGTTATGCGTGCAGGTTGCCGTACGTCGCGTAGGTGCCACCAGCAGAACCAGCAGGTCCCTGCGGACCCTGAGGACCAGCCGGACCGACATCGCCCTTCGGCCCCTGAGGACCAGGTGCCCCCTGAGGACCAGCGCCTACACGAACGAGGGAAACCGCTCCAGCGCTGATGCCAACGCTCAGGTCATCGGAGTGCGAGGCGTAGACCTGAAGCGTCTCCCCCGAGTCCAGGCGGACCGGCCAAGTGAAGTTCACATACGTCGCGTCATCGGCAACCGCCAGCTCCTGAACCCGGATCAGCGTGCTGTTCAGGTTGGACTGAAGCCACAGGCTGCGTCGGCTGTCACCAGTGTTGGTGGGCTTGTCGAAGCGCGCCCATGCGCTCACCACATAGTCGCCCGTGCTCTGGGGAGCGATCAGGGTCGAGGACTGGAAGGCCGAGAGATCGTCGTAGCGGACCGATCCGAACGCGACGAGGGTGTCGGTGTCAGGTCCCACCGCAACTGTTGCGCTAACTGAGGCGGTAGAGAGGTACTGAGTGATCGCGCCCATCGGGCCGGTATCACCCTGAACCCCCTCGGGACCAGGAGGTCCCTCAGGTCCAGTGAGACCGCGAGGGCCAACCGGACCGATACCTTGCAGCACCCCAGTGCGGACCTGGATGACACCGCCATTGTTGAGCCTGACTACGTTCGCCATGCCTGCCTCACATCTGGGTGATTCGCTTGTTGATGACGACCTGACCGGCAATCAGACGCTGGGTCTGGTTCCCTGCGTAGGCGTCACCATCGTCCACGGTCACGAACAGGTCGTATTGGTAGACCCCAGGCAGAAGGGCGGCAGTCTGGGAACTTGGGATGTGCAGTTGGATCATGCCGATCTCAGAGGAGTAGGAGATCTCTGGGATCGTACCGTCTGGCGGCGTGGTCTCGGGAGTAGTGAGGGTCAGCTGGATCTGTGTGCCCGCCACGATGTCCATCCGCATCGGCGGGATGACGTTCTGCGCGGAGCCGTAGTCGTCAGTCCAGACAATCTGGGCGGTGAAGTCCTCACCTTGGTCGATGACCAGAGTGATCGGTGCTGCTGGCATGTCGCGCCTCCTCTACCTAGATCTTCTCTGGACGGTCTAGGCGTACCAGGACAGGAACGTGTCCAGTGCGTGCTGGAAGTGCCTGTTCTCGCCCTTGCGCCGCTTCTCGTTCCAGGTCTGAGCAGCCCGCAGGAAGTCAGCCTTGGGGTCAGCCACCGGCACTGGCGCAGGAGTGGGAGCAGGCTGGGTGAGCGGGGTGAACACCGTGCAGTCGCCATCAGCGTCCAGCAGGGTGCCGAAGTCATCCCAGCTGAAGTAGGCACGGCCTCTGCGACCCCAGGAGTCGCTCCAGCTGTTCTGCATCCAGATCAGCTTGTTCTCCACATCCAGCTCATCGAGGACGTACTCGTGGCCTCCCTGCACCTCACCAGTGATCTTCAGACGGCCATCCACGGGGTTGAACATGTCCCCGTGCCACTCGGTGCCCACGATCACCGGTGACTTGCTCAGCGCGGTGAGCACAGCCTCCAGTGAGGTGGCGTGCTGGTAGCCCGAGATCAGGCCACGCTTCTGGAGCACCTTGGCCACGCTCAGGCCATCGGAGCCAGTGTCATCGGGCGGGTAGGTGCCCTTGAAGGAGTCGAGGGCAGTGGCGTCTCCGTACACACCCACTGCGTAGGGCTCATCCAGGGTCAGGTTGAACGGTAAGACGGTGGGCCAGAACAGCCCAGTGGCCACGCAGCCCACCGAAGCGTTGCCGGTGCAGCTACCCAGGTTGCCCTGGTCGAAGGTGGGGACGTGGCGCAGGTGTCGCACGCTCTTCAGCGTGGAGAGCGGCTCAGCCTCTACCTGGTACTGGAGCGAGCGAGAGTCATGGCGTACGTGCCTACCCAGACGTGGGTCGCTGGCGTCGTACCTCTTGTTGAGCACATAGAACGTCTCAGTCATCGCCCAGCTCCTTCAGCTTGCGTACGTAGTCTTCTTCAGCCCCGCCAATCACCAGCACCGTGTGCTGCTGGGTGTTGGTGTCGATGGCGTCGAGGTGGTTGATCTTGATGCGTCGGTCGGTGATCTTCAGGGCTGCCTCCACACTGCGCGGATCACCAGTCATGGCAGAGGGCCAGACCTTGCTCAGTAGCCGGTCCAGCCTGTCGTTCTCCATGCGCAGCAGAGCGGTGCGCTCCTCGGTGGTGAGGAACGATGCTTGGCTCTGCATCAGGTTGGCCATGGCACGGGCTGCCTCGTCCCGGCTCGCATAGCCAAGCTTGTCTGCGATCTCCTGGAGCGTGCTACCCGACAGCTTCAGTTCGTAGGCGGCTTCGGCCCGCGACTGCACCACTACGCCTTCCAGCGCCTGGTTCCACTCGGCGGGCAGGTCGCTCGGTGTACTGCTCTCGTCGTCCATGAGCGAAGTCCTCCACTACTACCTCCACCGTGGTGGAGCCGTCTTCCAGCAGCCGCTGGATCTTGCGCCGGGTACGGCCCGAGGTACCAGCCCAGACTCCGTACTCTTCCTTGTTCTCTAGCGCCCAGCGTAGGCAGTCTCGGTACACCGGGCAGACATCGCACAGCTTCGATGCTCGCCGGATCGCGGCGATGCTCATCGTGGGCTGCTCGTCCTCGTTGCCGAAAAATCTTTCGTTCCCGACCCCCAGGCAACGGGCACCCACCTGCCAGTCCTGCCGAAGATCTTCCAGCGAATAGCCAACGAACCGCTCACTGTCGATCAGTGGCGGTTCGTCGTCGTTGGCCTCTAGGAAGGCGTCAAAGCTCTGCCAGTTGGGTCGCTCGGTGTCCAAGCTGTACTCCATAGAGTCCGATGCAAGCGGCATCGATCCGGTCCTGGTTTCCCCCACACTTCACAGCGTACGCAGGGTAGGTCTCTTCTAACCACATTCGAACCGCTTCTTTGTTCGCGTTGCCCTTGCCCACCACCTCTTTCTTCCAGGTGGCGACCGGCACTGTGTATACGCTGGTATGCGTGTGCGTATCACCTAGAGTTGCCAGTACCGCGCCGAAGGTGTGGGCTACCTGGAGTGAGGCTTGGGTGCCTCTACCGATCAGGGGCTCTTCGACCACCACCAGGTCGGCTAGCCGTAGATAGCAGAAGCACCAGTCCGCGAGAGTGCGTAACTCCCGTGATCTGGTGCTTCTGGCCAGTTCCGCACTGGCTACGTTGGTCAGTACCCCGTCTTGGTAGATGCTGATCGCGGCCTTCCGCCCGCCGAGGTCCACCCCTGCGGTGATCACCGTTCCCGCACCTGGGGGTCTAGCTCAGGCTGGGACTTGTTCAGCCACCGCTTCCACTCCTCTGCTCCTCCACGAGTGGAGAAGAAGACCTCCACGGTCGTGTCATCCTTCTCGTACACCACCGAGTACCGGGGACCACTGCTCATGGCAGCAAGGATCTCAGACCTTCATCCCACCAGCGAGACGCACACAGCGTTCCGAGCAGTAGAACTTTCCCTGCCAGATCCAGTACGGGGAGTCGTAGCTGACTGATCCCCCGCACTTGGGACAGATCAGCTCAGCCTTGGACGCAGGGCCAGTGCCAGCTGCCACCACTCTGCTCCTCGTCGTGCTTGATGCGCTGGTCGAAGAAGATGCCGCTGGGGTTGAGTACCGCCAACCCCAGCATCTCGCCATCGGCCACGGTGACCACTGCGGCTCGGCACTCGGGCTCGTACTCCCCGCCTGGGGTGCCGTAGCTCTTGTAGTGAACGATGCGGCCTACGGTCGGTGCGGTCATGCGTACTCGCCTCCACAACAGTTGGTGTGATCGATGGTGCTTCCGGTGTCCTTCTGCGCCGTCTGCTTGGCTGGCACGGTGTCGGGGGCTTCCACGGTTGGATCGGTGGCTGTCCCCCGGACTGGCTCTCCCGAGGACTTGACCTCGTAGATGGCCTCCACGAAGCGGTGGCTGGAGTGCCCGCTTCGTCCCATCACCGACTTGGCGCTGACCCGCTTCAGCGACTTGTGGGTGCCGATGGCATCCACCTTGCGGCTGTCCAGGGTGTCGAAGGACGCCGGGGTCTTCAGCTCCTCGTAGACGCTGACCAGACCGTGATCGGAGAAGATCTTGGCCTTGAAGCCGGGGTACATGTGCTGCTTGTCGGCGTCTTCATCGATGTTGAAGTCACCGGTCCAGAACACCAGGTCACCGGCCTTGGCTCGCGCCTCGATCAGCTTGGCCATCTGGGTCAGGTGGTTCTTCACCGCCTCCAGCGTCTTGTGGTCGCTGTGCGGGTCCGTCTTCACACTGGGCATCCCGTTCGCCTCGACATGGGCGTAGGTGCGCGTGGTGTAGACGTAGGTGGAGTCGCCGGTGTCCAGGTGCTGAAGGTGAGCCTCGGTGATCTCCAGACCCAGGAGGTTCTTCTCCGGGGACCAGAGCTTGTGGATGGTGCTGCCCTGGTGCCGGTACACGCTCTCGTTGAACATGATCAGGTTGGACCGGTCCACCGCAGTGGCTCGTCCCTTGGGCAGCGCCACCCCGTAGCCAGCGATCTTGCGCAGATCACCCAGTACCGCTGAGGTCTCTTGCAGACCCCAGATGTCGGGCTTCATGTTGGCAGCGATCCAGTTGGCGTCTGCCACCTGGTTCTTGGTGCCGCCCACTCCGTTGAGGTTGGAGGTCACCACGCTGACCATGTAGGTCTTGGTCTTGGGTGCAGGAGGCGTCGGAGTGTTCGGAGTGCTCTTCGGCTCCAGAGTCAGGTGGACGGTCTTGTGGGCATCCGCTCCCGGAGCCACATCGGTCACCCAGCTCTTGACCTTGGAGTCCTTGTCCGGGTCCCAGGCCACCCACATCAGCTTGTCGGTGACATAGCTGAAGCCAAGGTCATCGAACATCGCCTGGATGGAGCCACCCACGCGCTTGTCGGTCTGCGCCCAGTTCATGTCCCCGGCTACCCGAACGCGGTAGCCCTTCTTCTTGTCTGCGACCAGCGCATCCTTCAGCGTGGGGATCGCGTCATCACGAGTCACCCGCGCACCGATCACGTCGCGCCAGGTGCCGTCGTTGTCCTGGATCGCAGCGTTCTGGTGGACCGAGTAGTACACACGGTCACGAACGCGCACGCGGGTGTACCAGCGGTCGTGGGTGAGGTTGGGCTTGTCCGGGTTCTGCACTACCCGCCTGGTTAGCTGAACAGTGTCATGCTCGTCCGCCTTGCCCTTGGGCAGCACGATGGCCACCTCGCGAGCACCGTGCGAGTCGTTGCCGTGGTAGGTGGGACCCACGGTCTTCAGGTCATCGAGGATGCCATCGGCCTCGCAGACGAACGCCACGTCCACGTTCATCCTGTCCAGCCATCGGGCCAGAGCAGGACCCTGCTTGTTGCTACTCCCGTAGGCGTTGAAGCTGACCAGTGTCTCGGTCACGGCTACTCCTAGATGATCGCAGAGGAGATGGTGTTGGTGTTGATGTTGTTGCTGTTGATGCCGTTGGTGTAGATGATCTGGGACGGCATCCGGTGAACCTTGTCCGCAGCGCCCCGCAGGGTGGCGGCGATGATCTCGGGCGTGGCGGTCATGTGGTCCACGTCCACGACAACGATCTCCTTCTTGCTGGAGTACAGGTCGCCGGGACGCTCATCGATCTCGTCGGTGATGACAATGCTCAGCTTCATTCGGGGTTCCTCTTCAGGTACATGCGGACGGCAGCCTCGGAGATCCCGAGCTGTCGAGCTATCTGGACGTTGGCGTAGCCCTCATCGTGGGCCTTGTGAAGCCAGTAGGCGTACTGCTTCCTCAGTCTCTCCTGCTGTTCGCGGATGCGCTTCAGCTCCGCGAGGGGGTCGATCACTTGCGACCGGCCAGTCGGTACTCCCAGGTGCCATCACCCAGGTACCGGCGCTCCACGATGTGACCACCGAACTTGGCCTTGCGCAGATCACGGATGCGGGCACTGATGCTGGCTTCAGGCTCGCTGGTGATCCGTCCGATCTCGTACAGCGTGTGCCACTTCTCGTCAGCCATCACCGACCAGACTCGCTTCATCTGGCGGTTGAGCCGGTCGTAGTCGAACTCAGCGTTGTAGGTCTCACCATCACGGTGGCCATCTGCCGGGGGCTTCATCCGCGCCCGTCCTTGATGTAGTCATAGAACTGCTTGGCCAGCGTGAGGATCTGCCAGGCGTTGGCGTGGTCGCCGCTTGCCCTCACCGCAGCGTTCAGGGCCGCAACCCTCATCTCTTGCTCACCCATCATCAGTAGGGCTCTCCTGCGTCTCGCCGCTGGTCGAAGAGCAACTGTTCCTGGGTCAAGCGGCGGGACCCCAGGTCGCTCATCTTCTTGCTCATCTCAATGAAGGATCGAAGGGCTCCGGTCCGTACCCGGTAAAGAGCATGACCTCGGATGACGACTCCCTTCCGCTCCTGCTCGTGGATGAGCATGTCGATCTCGCAAGCTCGTGCGTAGTACGCCGTAGCGATCTCAGCGAGAGACAAGTAAGGAGACTCGACAGGAGGATCGACCCTGCCAAGCAGTACGTCGCAGTAACCAAGGAGTTCCTCCGTGATCTCGTCCGGGCTGAGGAGGTCAGAGGCCACCGGGACCTCGGTGAGCTTCTGACCGAACTGGACATGGGTGGGTGCGGCTACCTCCAGTGGTTCACCAGTCCAGGGGTCCACTGGCTCTCGCTCCTTCTTGAACGGCACCCCGGTCACGTCCTTGTCGGGGTAGTCGTCCTCACGCTTGACGATGCGCATCAGCAATCTCCTCGGCGTGCTGCCAACTGTTGATCTTCAGACAGTGGGCGCGGAACGGGCAGCCCGCGTAGCGATAGCCAGCCTTGGCCTCGCACTCATCGAGGGGATCGATCAGCTCCTTGCCTGCGATCTTCTTCCACAGGCCGTCGTTGATCACCTCAATCTCGTCCAAGGGCAGGTCATCACGGGTCAGGACGAACTCCTTGAAGTCCTGGGTGTCCTTGTTCTCGTAGATGAGCACACCTTGCTCCGCACCAGTGGTGAGCACGTAGGTGCCGACCTGGAACGGGTGGCCACCGAGCGGACCGAAGGTCATCACCCGGTTGAAGCCGTTGGAGTTGGTGGACTTCAGCTCGATCACCGAGTCGTCGTACGCGATGCCGTCCTGAGTACCGCTCAGGCCGTAGTCGTTGCGACCCACCGGTACCTCGGCAGCCTTCATCCAGCCCTCGGTGAGCCCAGCCATCTGCCAGCGGATGTGCATGAACGTGCCGTTCTGGAAGATGCCCGCCAGCTTGGGCGAAGGCGGCAGCTCGGGCATCCCGATGAAGGTGAACTGCTGCTTGCGCCTGCACGAGCCCAGCGAGGACGCGCTGATGGTGCCCCTGCGGTCTCGTGGCTTGGCCTGGGCCTCCAACGCCTCGACAGCGAAGTCCAGCGCCTTGTCGGAGTAGACCGGGTTGGAGTTCTCGCTCAGCCACTTCTCGTGACGTGCGGATACCACCAGGTCGGTGTCGATCCGGTACTTGGACAGATCCCCGAACTTCACACCTCCCACCCCTGCTCACCACAGCAGTTGCAGATGCGGAAGTTGGTCCACTCGTATCCGCGTAGTCGGGCCATCTTGTGGCCCCGTTGCTGGCACAACCAGCGCTTCCAGATCTTCACGTCTCTCCTAGAGGTTGAGCGCTCTCGCTGACTCGGATTGAACTGTAGTGCTTGTGATGCGGTGTGTCTAGGACTTCCAGCCGGTGCCGTGGCCGTATCCCTGGACCTGGATGAAGTTGGCTATGTCCACGTTCAGGTTGGAGGTGCCATCCCTGCTGGTGAGCGTGCCGACGTACCGCCCGAGCGTCTGCTGCTCGGTGTCTGAGATCGGCGTGCGGGCCGTGGTGACCACGAACGGCCAGGAGCCCCGGAGATCGTCGTGGGTAGCCAGCCAGGTGGTCAGGAACTCACGACACGCCTGGCCACCTTCATCCTTAAGTTCCGGGGCGAACACCCCGAACAGGCGCAGCTTGATCTTCTTGGTCTCATCGAAGCCTTGGTCGAGGATCACCGTGATGGTGTCACCGTCGTGTACCTCCACGACCTGTGCTCGCTTGTCCCACATGCGTCTCTCCTACTTGATGCAATCCATGGGGAAGGGTCGCTTGATCTGCACGTTGAGCCAGATTCGCTTCACTTCCTTCTTGTCTTCGTCCCAGGCCGGGAGGCCAGTGGACATGTCGTACGACTCGATCTCCAGGTGGTCTTCGTCTAGGAACTCCACCAGGGCGTCCCGAGGGATCGACATGGGGTTGAGGCCGTGCTCGATCACCCAGAGCTTGACCTCCCGCCATCGGTCCTTGTTCACCAGGTAGTAGTCCGGGTCAAGCCTGTGCATAGACCTCGGGCTCGGGCCATCCTTCTCGCTCATGCTTCTCCTCGCAGTCTCTAGCTAGATGAGTCACCGGATAGGTGAGGCGGCAGCATTGGCACGTCCATGGTTCGGATGTGTCCGGCGAGCCTTGGGTCCGACCCCGCGTATACAGGAAGGCCGTCCTCTCCTGTGGTGACATAGCCATTCATCATCAGTCCTGCCCGGTGGCCGTTGGGAGAGTGAGCCACTCTGTGGTGTCCGGGACACAGGGCGATCAGGTGAGCGGTCTCCCCCGCTGCATCCAAGATCAGACCTCCCCGTGCTCTTGTGAGCATGTGGTGGATCTCGATGGGCTTGCGCCAGCAGCGCGTCCACCGTCCACCGATACGAATCATGCACTCGCACCGACCCCAGGCACGGGCAACCACCTGATCGCGGACGCTCACAGGATCGAGTCCAGTGCGTGCTGTTCGTACAGCTTGCGCAGCACCCCGGTGAGCCCGTCGAGGCCCTCCTTGGCGTAGTTCTTGCCGCCGCTCACAGGTCGCGCAGGTACTCGTCGCACCAGATCTGCGACATCTGCGAACGGTCGGTCCGCTCTTGCTCCCACCACGGCGGCAGCAACCGTCTCTCCGATTCCGTCAAGAGACTGGAGACCGCGCCGGATGCTCGCAGTGCGCCGATCAACGGTGTAGGTGGCTCCGCTGACGTTGATGTCGGCTCGGCTGATCTTGATCCCTCGCCTACGAGTAGCCGTAACGTAGCCGGGTTCCTTCTTTGGATCGCCCGCCGCCACAGCAAGAAGAGCAGCGTGGAACTCAACGCCGTGGTGAACAGCCAGCCAAGCACAGCGGTAAGCAGTAAGACCGTAAACCGTCGCGTGCGCCCGGTTGAAGCCGTACTCGCTGAACCCCTGGATCGACTCGTCCAAGAACCTCTTGTCCTCATCGCTCATCCCCATCTCGGTGGTCTTGTCATCGATCCAGCCCTTGTAGGAGGCGATCACCTCGGCGGCTGCTCCGATGTTCTTGTTCGACGCCTTGACTGCCTTCAGGAACTTGGTGAGGTTGTCGGCGTCCATGCCCAGGCCACGCAGGATGTCGATAACCTGCTCCTGGTACAGCATCACCCCGTAGGTAGAGGCGGTGACCCGAGAGACCAAGGCGTGTCGCTCGGGCACCTGCTCCTCCCGGTGCTTGCGGCGGATGAAGGCGTCGGTGCCTCCGCTGATCATCGCGCCGGGGCGGAACAGCGCCATGGCTGCGATCACGTCCTTGATGCTGCTCGGACGCAGCCGCTTCACACCCTTGGCCGAGGTGTAGCCCTCCAGCTGGAAGATGCCAGCGGTGTCGCCCTTGCGCATGAAGGAGAAGGTGGGTCTGTCCCCCAGCGGGATCTCCAGCAGCGCCGAGACCGGCAGGTCCAGGTTGTCCATGGTGCGGCGCAGCACGGTCAGGGTCTTGGACCCCAGCACGTCCAGCTTCACCAGGCCCAGTGCCTCGATGTCGTCCTTGGAGTACTGGGTGACGAAGCCGCCACGGTTCATGTAGGCCAGCGGGACCAGTCGGTCGAACTCCTCCTTGGTGCTGGTGATCACCACGCCCGCCGCGTTGGTGCCCATCCCGGAGAACAGGTTCCGGTCCGAGAGCCGGTAGAGCATCTTGCGGTCGGCCTCGGGGATGTCCTCCCACTTCTCGATGGGGTTCTCCCGGTGCTTGTTGCGGCTGAAGTACCGCTTCAGCAGCGAGCCCTTGTCCTCACCCTCGTCGTTGTCCATGCCGTAGGTGGCCCAGGAGCCGATCTGGTGCGCCGAGAACCGGGTGTCGAGCATGTCGATCAGCTCCTGACGCCGGTCGTGGGCGATGTCCAGGTCGATGTCCGGGGGCTTGGTGCGGTCCTTGGACAAGAACCGGTCGAAGCGCAGGTCCCACTTGATCGGGTCCACCTGGGTGATCCCCAACAGCCAGCACACCAGGGAGCCAGCGGCAGAGCCACGGGTCTGGAACGGCACGCCCTCCTCGGTGAGCCAGTCGGTCACCATGGCCACCAGCATCATGTAGCCAGCCATGTCCGACGCCTTGATGGTGTCGAACTCCTCGGTCAGCTTGTCGATGTACTTGGGCGTGTAGAGATCCTTCGCCGCCAGCGCCTGCCGACAGCGATCCTCCATGGCCTGCTGCGGGCTGGCTACGACTGCGGGGACCGCGTAAGAGTAAGAGTCAAGGACCGGGATTCGGAGTTCATGGCGAGCGAGGAGATGGTCCAGTCCTTCCAGTCCTCGCGCAAGCCGATGGTCACGGTGATGGTCTCTGATCCAGTCCTCAGTTCCGAACTGAAAGCCATCACCGGGGAAGACTGCATCGTCTGCTTCGGGTCCGAAGGCGACGAGTCGTTTGAGGGCCTCGTGGTCACTCTTGTCCTCAGGCTCTAGGTAGTGCGAATCCTGCGTGATGACCACAGGAAGTCCCATGCGATCCGCAACATCCACAAGTTGATCGGCAACGAGATCATCGCACCAGTGATCATCGTGATCGATGTGATGGTTCTGAATCTCGACGTAGACCGACTCGGGGAACCATGACTCCAGCGTGGCGAGGTAGCGCTCAACTGCCTCATCCCCCTCGTTGACGAGGGTCTGCACCGCGTAGCCGAAGTAGCACCCGGTGGTGATCGCCAGACCCTTGGTCCGACCATCGTCCGCCAACTGAGCCAGGGTTGTGAAGTCCACCAGCGGCTTGTGGAAGTGCTGCTGGTGGCTCACCGTGGACAGCCGCACCAGGTTCTCGTAGCCCTCGGTGGAGTACGCGACCACGCCCAGGTGGAACCTGGACGCCTTCTTGTTCTTGTCGGCGTAGTCCTTCTTGTGCTGCGAGATGTCGGGCACGAAGTACATCTCTGACCCAGGGAAGGGGGCCAGACCATGCTTCTTGCACGCCTGGTACAGCTCCACGCTCCCGGCCATGTTGCCATGGTCGGTGAGACCTACAGCCTTCTGGCCCAAGGCTGCGGCCTTCGCCACGATGTCAGACACAGCCGGGAGCGCGTCGTTGTTGGAGTACCGCGAGTGCGTGTGGAGAGACCACCAGCGAGGCGTCCGCTGGATCTGCATCCGCCGCTTCGGCGTCCGTACGATCTGCATGAGGAGAACCTAGCATGTGATGTAGTGACTGAAAAGGGGACAAAAGAAGGCGAGTGGACCCACATCACACTCGCCTTCTCGCTGAGACGGCAGGATTCGAACCTGCGACCACCCGATTAACAGTCGGGCGCTCTGCCAGCTGAGCTACGTCCCATTGGCTGACCCCCGCACCACGGGCGGATCACATGATGCGGGGGTCGTCCGGTTCTACTGGTCGAGCAGCCAGTCAACCACGGCGTTGGTGGTCTCCTCCAGGTCGTCGGGCAGGTCCATGCCCTCCTCCTTGGCCACCACGACGATGCGGTCGTACGGGAGGGCACGCAGCTCCTCCTCGGTCCACACCTTCGGCTCCTCGGCCTTGGGAGCGTCCTCGGCAGGACGAGAGGCCCACTCGGGCTCCGGGTCCTTGGCCAGAGGAACGCGGTCCTCCTGCATCTGCTCGGTGGTCGCTCGCTGCTGGGCAGCGATGCGCTCCTTCAGCGAAGAGCGGGCCTGGTCCTGCTCGGCCTCGTCCTTGTTCTGCATGGCGGCGTCGGGGTTGCCCCACGCCTGGTCGTACATGGAGCCCAGGATCGTCTCCACGTCCTTGAACTTCGGCTTCAGCGCAGCGATGTCCACCGGGATCTTGTCGCCGCCCTCCACGTCGTAGTCGGTCTTCGTGGAGCCGTCCGCGTTCTTGGTCTGGAGCTTGAACACGGTGTAGTCACGGTCGGTGACGGTGCCGATCCGGTTGGCGCGGTTGGCGAGCTTGTCGGCCACGGTCTTGGGGAGCTTGTAGGCGTTGACCCACTCACCCTCCAGCACCTGGACGGCGATCTTCTTGCTCGCCTTCTTCATCTTGTCGTTGTTGCTGGTGCAGCCGGGGCAGGTCTTCCGGTCGCGGGTGCAGGGGAACGGGTAGCCGTTCGGGTTGAAGTGCTCCCAGTAGTCGATCCACTCGTTCGGCTCCTGAAGGAGACGGAAGGTGGTCTCGGCTCCCTTGAAGTACCGCAGGTAGTCGGAGCTACCGGTGGTGGTCTCTTCCTCGGCGTCCGGGTTCCAGGTCTGTCCAAACTTCATTACTTCACTACTCCTCTGACTACTGCAACGGTGTCGTGGACTGCGGTGATGGCCCCTTGATTGACGAACCCGATGGCTCGTGCGCTGGCCTCTTCAGATGTCTCTTGGTTGACCTTGGTGGTGGTCTCGTAGCGGACCCACGAGGACTCACCACCGATCTTGATCTCGTGAGTCACCGCGACGGTGATCGTGTCGCCCTCGCGGATGAAGTGTTCGCTTCGTTTGGCTATCTTCACCTGATCTGCTCTGTCTTCTGGTTGGGATGCGGACCGGCTCCCGTCTCACTCTGGAGCTTGTCGCGCTGGTTGAAGTACGCCTTGACCTCCTCCACGTCCTCGGGGGTGAACAGGTAGATCACCAGCTTGCCCTGCTTCGTCGCCTTCGACGGGGCCTTCACCCGAGGGGTCCGGCACAGGCGACGGAGGGTCTCGATGTGGACACCCACCAACTCGGCGGTCTGTCGCATCGTCTTGAAGTCGCCGTCGAGGGAGTCGATGATCCGCTGCGCGGGTGAGATCCGGGTCTCCCCCTTGATCTCGTCAGCGTCATACACCTGCGGGTTCATCTGCTTCTTCCTTCTCTCGATAGGTCACGTAGGTCTTGCCTGGTACCAGCTCTACGAACCTCGCGACGACGTGCGGATCGACCACACCATCGGACATGGCCTGCTCCAGCGCCTTCTTGTCCAGCTTCTTCACCGTGAACTTGTCGTAGACCTTCGCGGTGAGCGCCTTGCGCAAGCCCGACTCGTTGATCTGGTTGGTGGTCCGCTGGGTGTAGGTGGCAGAGAACTTCTTGCCCTCCGAGGAGAGCGTGAGGTTCTTCCGCTGGTGCTTGGCCATGACCGCCAGCAGCTGAGTCTCGGCCTCTTCTACGCGGCGGATCGCTTGATCCGCATCCCGCTTCGCGTGGACGTAACGGAGGAGGGCTTCTTGCTCTTCGCTGTCGATGTTTCGTGCGATCTGCATGACGGAGACTCTATACATGCACTGTTGGTCAGCGCAAGTACGTCATGCACAACATTTTTCAGGCGTGCCGGTCCGATCTCGTCCACGTCCTTGCCCCAGGAAGCGGGCCAGGTGATGCGGGACACGAGCCGGTGCCGCATGGCCTGCTCCACGTCTCGGTGAGCGCGGTAGCCAGCGTCATCGTTGTCGAACGCGGTGAACACGTAGTCGGGGTCGATCCGGTCGATGAGGCGCACCTGCTCCGCACCAAGTCGAGAACCGTAGATCGCGAACGCTTCCACTCCGACGTTCCATAGGGCGATGGCGTCCAGGGCTCCCTCCACGAGAACGACGGCAGTTCGTCGTACAGGGCTGTAGTTAAAGAGAAGCCGCCCCACGTCGATGCCCTTGGGATAGAGGTACTTGGGACCACCATCAGGTTGTAGGCGGCGGCGAACGACTCCCAGGACTGCCCCATCCGTTCGACGTAGGGGATAAGTGACCGCATCTGCTGCTGGGTCAGCACCAAGGCGGAAGTGACGCGCCGCATCGTCTCCAACACGAGCGGTCCAGTAAGGGTGGACGGGTCCTGCGTCCCAGCGGGCGAGCCAGGCTTCGGGGTAGACACGCTTCTCCTCCAGCTTCTCGGTGAACCACAGCTTCATCTGGAGGTAGTCGGGCTCCATCAGGGCGTCCTCCCCGGTGAGACCACCGTGAGCGCCGCAGGTGTAGCAGACCCACTTCTGCTTGATGATGTTGAGGCTCGCGGACGGACGGCTGTCGCCGTGTACCGGACACAGGAAGGTGCGCTCGGTGCCGTGGCCCTTGGTGATCGCCTCGGACAGCGTGTGTGCGTAGTTCACCGCTTCACCCGTTCGATCAAGTTGTCGAGGAGTGAGAACAGGCAGAACAACCCAGCGATCCCGAACGGGGTGATGTGTACATCGTGGAAGAAGAGCCACGCGCCGAACTCGTGGAAGAGGTTCACCGTTCGCACCGGCAGAAGTACTTGCACTCGCAGGAGATCGGCTCGGTGTTCCGCCAGTGCGGTCCCCGGTGATCCGAGTCCTCCTTGCACCGCTCACGCCCGAAGAGCGTGTCGCTGATCGCTCCGCAGATCATGAGCGGACGAAGTAGTGGTGAACACCGTCGCAGCCGACGATCTGGCAGGTCCAGACGCCACTGGAGCGAAGCTGCTCGTGGTGGCAGCGGGCGTCGATGTTCGGCTGGATCACGTTCAGGACGATGGGTTCACTGCTCATAGCGACGGGCCTCGGCTTCTAGGGCAAGGGCATCGACCTCGGTGAGATCGATGGTTCGGTAGATTCCGGTGTTCGGGTCGAACGTGGTGGCGGTGAGGATGGAGGACTGGCCGTGCCGGTTCTTCTCCAGCGACAGGTAGGTGGCCACGTTGTGGGGCGCGGCTCGCATGGTGATCACCACGTCCCCGTCCTGGGCCAGAGCGTCGCTCTGAGACAGCTGGGAGATCTTGGGCGGGGCAGTGCCGCTGTCGCCCTCCCGGTTGATCTGAGCGGCGCACAGCATCCCGGTGTGGGCCGCTAGCCCGATCTCCTTCATCCGGTTGGAGATCTCTGCGGCCACCCGCCAGTCCTTGATCGCGGGGGTGCCGTCCTCGGACCGCATCAGACCGATGTAGTCCACGATGTTCAGGTGGTAGTCCTCCGCGACCGAGGCCACCGTTCCCGGCGTCACGATGCCGTCACGCGGGGTGTGGATGTCGAGGTGGCCGTCCAGGCGCTCGTCCAACTCCGAGATGAACTGCTTGTACTCGTACATGTCCACGGTCCGCTCACGGATCGAGTTCATGGTGATCCCAGGGACCTTGAAGTGGGTGGCCAGCGCGGCGTGGAACCTCGCCCGGACCTCCATCTCGCTCATCTCCAGGGAGTAAAACTTGACCCGCGCTCCATCAAGGACAGCGCGGGTCGCGATGTTGCACAGGTGGGCCGTCTTGCCGTTGCCGGGACGGGCCGCGAGGTACCAGAGGTTGCCAGGCTTGATGCCTCCGGTGTTCTTCTGGATCACCCGGTAGGGCACCTCGACGCCCTGGTGGTCGTCCTCCCAGGTGTCGAAGAAGGTCAGGTCGGTGAGCAGCCGCTTCGCCTTGGGAGCGGTGGACCGGGGCTCGGCCTTGGTGAGTGTGGCGTAGGCGGCTTGGAGATCGCCCATGCCCATCAGGTCCACGGCCTCGCCCATGGCCTCGGTGAGCCGTGCCTTGCCGTACGACTTCAGCACCATGTCACAGGCGCTGCGCACGTCGGCGTGCTCGGAGATGGGGAAGGAGGAGAACTGTGCCCGGAAGATGTCTCGGGTGGGCTGCTCACCGTAGGTCTTGGTGTAGTTCAGCAGCCAGTTGTACTCGTCCTTGTACCCCCGGAAGTAGTTCGGGGTGATGCCGTAGGTGAGCGCCTCTTCGACGTTTCCTACGTTGATCAGTGCTGAGATGAGCAGGCTCTCGCCTGACGGCAACGCCATGGGCGGTACTCCGATCCTTGCGACGGGAAGGTGTCACGGACAGTAGTGCATGTGGTGCTTACGATGCAACAGGTTCGTACCGATGGGCACGATCCGGCCACACCCAGATGGCCCTGGTGTACTCATCACCGGGATCACGCAGCAGACTCAGGTAGTTGGTGGTCTGCGCGATGGTGACCTTGACTCCACCGTTGTGGGCGCATGGGCGGATGCGACCGTTCTTGTTGCACAGCGGGCAGTACCGTCGTGCGAACTTGCCCCGAGGGGCGTCGGAGTAGCAGGTCTTGCACGGCTTCGGCAGCGCGATCAGGTCCAGATCGACCGTCTCCAGCGGCTTCTGTGTGCCGCGTGCCGGGGCCTTGGTGAGCTGCGGGCAGTCCTCGACCTTGTGGAACACCACGGAACGGGATCGACGGAAGACCAGAGGCACCACTCGATGGTATGACCGTCTGCTCCAAAGAGAAAGCCCCCGTCCAGAGCGGACTGGGGGCTTTCTACGATCCCGTCGCGAGAGATCGAGCGCCATCTACACGAGGCACGGACAGGATGACACAGAACAACACCAGTCATCAAGTACCGGTAAGCACCGTACACAACCGTAAGCACGGTGTTGACACCTCGCCAGGAGGGTGTACGGTGATCTCACGTCGTCGCAGACGCCCGTCGCAGGGACTCAGAGCAGCCCGTCTACCGAGGAGGTACATCACCGGTCGAGATCACTCCCGAGGTACCTCATCCCAGGACGAACGTGGCACTGGGTGATCAACGAGCCGCGTTGCAGGATAACCGGGGCGCAACGGCTTCACGGAGCCACTACCCACTGCCCCTAAGGTCTGCCAGACACGTCGTGATGACGCTTCTGTCCGGATTGAGTGACCTGTAGGCGTTCTTAAAGGGTCAGCTATGCCCTAAGCCAAGATGTCTCTTGATGATGTTGTGGTTGTGTATGTGATGTGTTATAGTCTTCACATCAGCTCGATCTGCACCTCACCAACGTGAGATGGACCGAGCGAAGACCACAGATCCCCTGCCAAGTACCTGTCCAGAGTGACGGCGAAGTACAGGAGGATCACCGGTCTAACCCAGTCAGATGACGACTCTGGGGAGAAGTAGCAGTGCTCCAGGAATCATGCCGAACCTCTCGTCAAGGAGTGATCCAGCTAGGCGACTCGTCCTGGAGAGATGCCCTCAACCCCCAGAAGAACGCCCTAACCACGGGAAACCTGGGGGTTGTTGTGTGTATAGAGTGTTTGTGGTACACTTATCTCAGTTGACGGGAGAGGACTGTCTCTAGCAGGGACAGCAAGTACCCAGAGGCTTGACCTCTGGCGAACTGGACCCCATCAACTGCGGAAGCCCCAGAGGTAACACCTCTGGGGCTTTTTGCATGTCCACACCACGTCTGAAGGAGACAGACATGAGCAAGGCGATCAAGAAGGGGCTGACCTGGAAGACAGGCATCCTCTTCGTGTTGCTGTGCGTGATCATCGGATCACTCGTAGGAGTGATCGCGGACAAGGCATCTGCCATGTGTCCAGATGGTCAGTCCAGCTGCACTGGCACTGTCCACACTCCCCGTGAGGGAGTCCGAAAGTTCAAGCACCATCACCTGGGACACGCACCCAGGAACATGCGCTACAGCGCGAAGGCCAAGCGAGTCATCCTGGACAAGCTGATGCACTTCCAGCGTGCTCACCGAACCACCATTGGTGATGGTGGTTCCCTCACCCGAGCACAGATGTGGCGCAACTTCACCAGCCACGACAACTGCTACTTCAAGGTCAGCGGTTCTTCCCCGAGTACCTCTGCCTGGACCTGCGATGGTCCAGTTCGTGCGTTCCCGGACAACGCCAACTGGACCAGGGATGACGTGAAGGCCGTGTTCTGCGGTGGTCTCGCTGGCGTCGGCGTCGGTGGTGCTATCGCTACTGGAGCTAGCTCTGGACCCGGTGCTCCTTGGGTCTGGGTTGGCATCGGAGCCGGATGGGCTGCCTGTCAGTGGCAGAGCAAGTTGGAAGACATGGCGGGCAACTGATGGACGATCTGACCTGCCCCCAGTGCGGCAACACCGACCAGAACCTGTTCTTCGGCATGGAGATCCGTGGTGTCTACGACGGGATTCTGTTCTGGGTCTGCCAAGCCTGTGACCACGCCTTCCCTCGTGGTTTCAGCGCCCCCTACCAAAACATCAAGTCGGCCACTTACGCGGCCAAGTACAACGAGGAGAAGACGAAGTGAACGACGACAACGTGCGTAGCTACTCCAACGCCCAGGAGATGTTCGACGCCATGGCTACCCGTGAGCTGGCGGCTGCTCTGGAGGTCGTGGACAAGCAGCGAGAGGTCACCTGGGGAAGCTACTTCTTCAAGCCGGTGACCACCTCGACCGAGACGATCTACGTGTTCGCCAAGTGCGACACCCTGGACGACATCGTGCAGGGCGAGGTGAACGCGGGCGCTGACTCCGACGAGATCGACTACTACAAGCGCCACTACACCGACATGCACCAGCGCAACTACCGGCGTGGCTGGCACTACTCGGTGGTGGTGCCGGACGGTGAGTACGGTGACTCCCACCTGGTCTCCATCTGGCCGATCACCGAGGCCGACTTCGAAGAGGCCAAGTCGCTGGGCTGGACCCCCTCCGAGTCGCTGCTGGCTCGGGTCCGACACGAGATGGACGAGGCGAAGTCGTGAACCGCGTACAGGAGAGGGCCTCGCTGCACGAGACCACCGTGCAGAAGATCGCCAGCGGTGAGGTCACTCCTCGCCGTCGTCGGCGTAGGAACGTCACTACCCCGCCCGTGGTGAACGCCTGGGAGACCAAGCTGGAGAAGATGGTCCACGCGGCTGTCCTCGCCTCTGGCGCTCCTGCGAGCCACTGCCAGTACTTCCCGGACGGTTCCGTGATCATCTGGAACCACCCCGCTCCGTGGCCGGTGGTCCAGTGACCGAAGAGATGACCATCTCCCAGTACGACGTGGAGATGCTGCGCTTCCGCCAGAAGGAGAAGGAGCGCAAGCACGAACGAGCTGTCGTTCGTTGGAAGTACGCCTCGCTGGCGGTGGGGTACGCGGCTGCGGCTGTGGCCCCCATAGGGGTCGCCTACATCATCTGGATGGGAGTCCGTGGACCCTCGGCCCAGCAGGTGTTGGAAGACCAGCAGAAGAAGGAGTGCATCAGCACCCACGGCACTTGGGTGAAACTCGCTGACGGGGACCGAAGTGCCTACGGGACCTGTATCGCTGGAGAGGTGAAGCAGTGATGGGAGAGGTGGAGTTCGTGAAGAACTTGGCCAAGATCGCCAGGGAGGGCACCACCTGGCGGTACGCGCTGACCCGAGAGGTCTTCGACGGTGAGGACTTCTACACGATCCGTGAGGTCTACACCGGACCGAACGGTGAGCTGAGCTGGACCGATTCGGCCATTGCTCCTCGGGGTGACACTTGGATCGAGGCGGTGAACGACATCGCTCTGATGACCAGGGCGATGACCGAACCGATCCTGGACATCTCCATGGACCCGCCGATGTGGGTCCCGGTGCTGGTGAACAAGCGGCGGGAGCGGATCGCCAAGCAGATCCGCGAGGAAGCGAAGGCCATGGCTGAGGAGGACGCCGATGGATGACGATCTGTTGGAGGTCATCCTCACCACTCTGGACACGCACACCCGCAAGGTCAGGGACGTGCGCACCATGGGTGTGTCTCTGGACATTCACTGCCTCTGCGGCTGGACCCACAAGGACCAGTTC
>Ga0308173_10000012_pt1 | contig 82086 bp, 65 predicted proteins | sample PhyPR1_FD_203716 | JGI IMG/M metagenome (GOLD analysis project Ga0308173, IMG submission 203716) | Soil microbial communities from UC Gill Tract Community Farm, Albany, California, United States - DLSLS.P.R1 | ecosystem: Environmental > Terrestrial > Soil > Agricultural land | place: USA... | reverse complement strand
CTTCGCTCCGGCATCCCACTCGTGCAGCACCGCGACGATCTGCTCGTCCGAAAACCGACTCCGCTTCATAGTCCTCTCCGGCTGAGGACTAACAATATTCTTGGATCAGGTTTCGGGGGTCAGGTCAGTCACGGTCTCGCGACTCGTCTCTGATTTCTCACGTCCCGCAGTCAGAGCACGCCGTAAGGACACGCCGTTAGAGCACGTAGTTAGAGCACGTAGTTAGAGTACGCCGTTAGAGTACGCCGTTAGAGTCTTGATGACGTGTCGGCGTGTAACGCGAAGCGAGCAGCCCAGTCGCTTTGGATAGATCGATTTCGTGAATCAAGACACCCTCCGCGCGGTACGGCAAATAGGCCTCGCACTCACCCGTCGGTCCGATGACCGCGGTCGCCGACTCCGGAAAGCGGAGCGCGTAGTTGACGCTCGCGAAGTAGATGGTGTTCTCGAGCGCGCGACATAGCATCGCTTTTTCGTAATACGGCGCATCCGGCGACAACCACTGGGTGAGGGTGATGCCCGTCTGCTCGGCGCCGGTGTGCTGCGGGTGAAAGACGATTGCCGCGCCGCGGGTCGCCGCCCAGCGAACGGTCTCGGGATATCGCCAACCTTCGTGGCAGATCGCGATGCCGAACTTAACCCCGCTGACTTCGAAGATGCGACGCGTGTCGCCCGGCACGTACAACCGCTCTTCAGTCGGATCGAGCTGATTCTTTGTTTGGAATCCCTGAAGCGCCCCGCTAGCGTCGAACACTGCGGCGGCGATCTGGCGACCAGCGCTGGCGATGTGCTCCATCCCGACGATCGCCGCGATCTTGTTCGCTCTGGTGACGGCGGCGATCGATTCGAGAACGCGGCGTTCGTCCTCCGCGGTGAAGTCGGGCACGTCGAAGTCGAGGCCGCGAAGCCCCGGAAGGTATGCTTCGGGAAAGCAAACGATCTCCGCGCCGCGCGCCGCGGCGTCGGCGATCAATCGCTCGACGTTCGACAGACCGTCGTCGATCGACGTCGCGATTCGTGGAGACGCAAGGCCGATGATCAACGTGGCTTTCGGTGAGACGTCATTTGCATGAAGGTATCGCACGGATTCGACGATGACGACGGCGTAACGGAGCTCTAGCGTGCTACTACTTCTCGCGGCCGCGATGTTCACGACGCAGCAACCGGTCGTCGACAGTGCGACGATTCGAATTCACCTGCTCGGCCACGCGATCGGGAGCGAGCACTATACGCTCGAGAAAGCGGGCGGCAAGCTTGCGCTCACCGACACGTTCGCGTTCGTCGATCGCGGCGGAAAAATCCAGCTCGCGACGTCGATGGAGCTTGGCGCGACCTTCGAGCCGACAAAGCTTCGGTCGTTTGGGAAGACATACCGCTTCGTCAATGTCGACGCCGATGTCGCCGTGGTGAAGGGAAGAGTCCATTCGCGCACGCTCGACGACTCCGCGACGTTCGCCAAACCGGCGAGCTTCTTTGCGATTGCGAGCTATGCACCGCTCGAGGGACAGGCGCTGCTCGTTCGCTACTGGGAAGCGCACGGCGAACCGCACACGATCACGACCGCGCCGGCCGACCCGACGACCAGCGTGACCGTCGAGGACCTCGGCTTCTTTCGAGCGACCGGCGTCGGTATGCTGCGGCGGTTCGCCATCAGCGGCGTCGCGTGGGGCCGCGAGATTCTCTACCTCGATCCGAAGCTGCGATTCGTCGCGGCCGTGACGCGCGCGAACTTGCTTCCGCTCGAAGGTCTTCGCGAAGACCTCGCGAGCGAGAATCCAACGCTGCTCGGCGCCATTCTCGCGGATGCCGCCCGGTCGGAAATCGGTACCGCGGCGCAGACCGTACTCACGATTCCTGTCGTGGCGCAGCGCGACTTCGCGCTCGTCGGCGGACGGATCATCGACGGAACGACTCGCGAGCCGATCGAGAATGCGACGATCGTGATTCGCGACGGCAAGATCGCGGCGGTCGGTCCACGCGGGTCGACGCCCATCCCGCAGGGAACGAAGACGATCGACGTCCGCGGCAAGACGATCATCCCGGGGCTGTGGGACATGCACGCTCACGTCTCGCTTCCCGAGTGGGGACCCGCATACCTCGGCGTCGGCGTCACGACGATTCGCGACATGGGAGGCGAGAAGGGATTTCTCACGGCGTTCCGCGATGCGATCGCGACGGACCGCGTCCTCGGCCCGCGACTGCTGCTCGCCGGACTCGTCGACGGCAGTGGTCCCGAGGCGTTCGGAACCATCTATGCCGACACCCCCGAGCAGGGTGTCGCGGTGGTCGACGCATATCAGGCCGCGGGCTTCCAGCAGATGAAGCTCTACACCTACATCAAGCCCGACGTCGCCGGCGCGATCATCCGCCGCGCGCACGAAGTCGGGATGACCGTCACGGGACATGTGCCGCGTGCGATGAGCCTCGCGTCGATGGTGGATTCCGGAACGGACAACGTCGCGCACTTACCGATTCGCGGCGACACCGCGAGCGCAACGCTCAAAGCGCAGATTCGAATGCTCGCCGACCATCACGTCGTCATCGACCCGACGGTGTCTTGGAACGAGCTGCTCGGCCACGCGAACGCGACGCCGTTGAAGAAATTCCAACCAGGATTCTCTGAAGTGTCATGGCCGCTCCGCGCGTCATACGGGAGCATTCGCAATCCGGCCGATTCCGCGTCTGCGGACCGCTCGCTGCGCGCGTCGCTCGCGGTCGTGAAAGCGTTGCACGACGGCGGTGTGCGAATCGTCGCGGGAACCGACTATGGCCTCCCGGGCTTCAGTCTGCTCCGTGAGATCGAGCTGTACGTCGAGGCGGGGCTCACCCCGATGGACGCTCTGCGCGCGGCGACGGCGGTTCCGGCCGACGTCATGGGGCTCAGCAACGAGGCCGGAACGCTGGAACCTGGCAAGCGCGCCGACCTCGTCGTGTTGGATCGCGATCCGTTGTTAGACATTCATAACATTCGCTCGTCGCGCTGGGTCGTCGCGAACGGACGAATGCTGTCGACGTCCGCGCTCCGGCGCGCCGTCTACTAGCCGCTTACGGCTTCACCATCTTCGGCGGGGCGTCGGCGAACGTGTAGCCGTAGCCCGTCGACGGGCACTTCACGGCGGAATTCGTCGGTGAGAACATTCCGTTCGGATTGTTCTTGTAGAGCCAGACGTGGAGATCCCAGTGGTGGAGATCCGCGGGCATGATCGGCGCGTGTCCTTCCATCGGACCCATGAGCTGATGTCCGAGAATCGTCGGCGGTGTCTTCGCCAGCGCGGTCGGCACGAACCACTCCGCGCCCGTCAGAACGAGCTTGTCGCCGACAGGCTCATAGAGGAGCACCTGGGGCTTCGTCGAATCGAGCTTCGGGGAGACGTAGCTCATGTTGATGAAGTGGACGCCCATGGCCCCGGGCTTGTACTCCATCGCGCCGTGCTCGGTCCCGCCGGCCGGAAAGTCGACGCATCCGACCGTCGAGAGGTAGCCGTCTCTGACGGCGGCAATCGGATCCTTGTACTTGTCCAGCGCTGCTTTGACGGTGTTCAGGGCCGCCGTGTTCTCGGATTTGCCTTGCTGCTTGACTTGCGCGCTAGCTGTCGCGGCGATCGCTGCGATGGCGACGGCCGCCATCGGCAAGAACTGGATCTTCATGGGTGGAATCCGGGGAGGAGGAGCATAGATGTTCCGATGATGCTCGCCATCTGTCAAGAACGATTGCGTTACTGTTGCCGGCGCAACCGCTGTTCGAGCCGTCGCTCATCTTCGGCCGTCGGTCCACGCGTACCTCGATCGATCTGCCGAATGGCGCCAAGGTGGTAGGCGAGGTGAGCTATGCTTCCGATCGTCCACGCGAGCTCCGTTTCGTCCAGCTCTCGCGGAGTGCGGAGCGCATCGATCCACGCGACGGCTTCCTGTGTTCACGGCTGCTCTGTTCAGGCTGTCGGCGCACCCGCGAGGCGCTTCACGAGATCGTACAGGAACGTCTGTCCTTCATAGAACGACCGAACCTTGAGCCGTTCGTCTCGGCCGTGGAAGCGAATGTCGTCGCGATCGTAGAAGAATCCTTGAATGCCGTAGGTCGGAATGCCCGCCGAGCGGAGATACGCGCCGTCGGTTGCGCCCATGACCATCATCGGGACGGCGGGAACGCCGGGCCACACCGCGTTCGTCGCGCCTTTGACGGCGCTCATGAGATCTTCGCGCATGGGGGAGGCAGGACTCATGTGCGGTTCGCCCATGACCGAGAGATGGACTGCCGTGTCGGCGACGACGCGAGTCAGAGTCGCGGTGACATAGGGAGTCGAATCCTCGGGCAGCACGCGGCAGTTCACGACCGCCGCGGCGAGCTGCGGCAGCGCGTTGATCGCATGCCCGCCTTCGAGCTCCGTCGCGACGCAGGTCGTGCGAAGCGTCGCGTTCCACGACGTGGACGCCGACGCCACTCGCGCCATCGCGGCGGCATCTCCATTGGCGACGCCGGCGAGATCAGCCTTCACCGCACCCTTCTCGATGCCGGACATCGCGTGGAAGTACTCTTTCGTCACCGCGTTGGTCTTCAGCGGAAACGCGAATTTCGAGAGACGATCGAGCGCGCCCGCGAGGTGATAGATCGCGTTGTCCGCGACCGGAAGAGAGCTGTGCCCGCCTTTGTTGCGGACCTCGAACCGATACGTGACGACATACTTCTCGCTGACCTGGAGGTCATTCGCCACGCGTGTGCCGTTGACCGACTCGCCCCATCCCCCTTCGTTGAGACACAGCTCGGCGTCGATGAGGTCGCGCTTGTTCTTCAGAAGCCAATCGACGCCGTTGTACGGTCCGCCACCCTCTTCGTCCGCGGTGAGCGCGACGATGATATCGCGATCGGGCTTGAACCCCTCGCGCTTGTATCGAATGAGGTTCGCGATCCAGACCGCGGCCTGCGCTTTGTCGTCGCCGACGCCGCGTCCGTAGAAGTAGCCGTCCTTCTCGGTGAGCACGAACGGATCCATCGACCAGTCCTCGCGCTTTGCCTCGACGACGTCTGTGTGCGCGAGAAGAAGAATTGGCTTCCGACGCCCCGTGCCGTGCAACCGGACGACCAGATTTGCCTTCTTCGGGCTCGCACCGCCGACGAAGATGTCCGACGTTGGGAATCCGGCGGCCTTGAGCCGTTTCGCGACTGCATCTACGACCGGCGTGGTCGACCCGCTCGTGTATCCGGAGTTGACCTCGATCATCTCCTTGTAGATTGCGCGCGCGAGCTGCTGGTCGCTCGCGGGCGGCATCGAGCGATCTTGCGCGGCGGCGCCTGATACCGCAAAGACGACCGCGGCAAGCGACGTGCTCCACGTGCGGCGTCGGACCAAGGGGCTGGTGGTCATTCGTAGTTGGGATTCGGGGTCGCCGAAGATACCGTCGTGGCGAGGCGGTGGCGAGCGCCCCGGAGGACCTGTACTTTCGCCACCGTCGCCACCCCGCCAAACGATGCTTCGAAGCGCCGCGCTACTCGCCTGCTGCTCGCTCGCCGCATGCACGCACCGACCATCGACCTCGCCAAGTCCGCGCGCGACGACGTTCGACGTCGTGCTCGAGAATGGAACTGTGATCGACGGGACCCGGTGCGGCGTCGTTTCCCGGCGACGTCGCGATCGCCGGCGACCACATCGCGCGAATCGGACCGGCGGGATCGCTCAAACGATTTCCCGCGAAGCAGCGCATCGACGCACGCGGACTCGTTGTCTCGCCCGGCTTCATCGACATCCAGAGCGGCACCAACTTCCTCGGCGACGGCCGCTCCGTCAGCAAAGTCACACAGGGCATCACGACCGAAATCCTGGGCGAAGGTACGACGCCGGCGCCGACCAACGAGAAAACCGCGGCAGGCGGCCAGTTCGCGACTGGCGGCGTGCGCGGAACTGGCGCGTACTCGGGGCCGCACGGATTCCGCGCGTGGCTCGACGACATGCAGAAGCACGGCGTCTCGCCCAACGTCGGCTCCTATCTCGGCGCCGCGACCGTGCGCGTCTACGCGAAGGGCGAAGCGATCGGCAAGCCGACGCCCGCGGAGCTCGACACGATGCGCGCTGTCGTTCGGCGCGCGATGGAGGACGGCGCGTTCGGCATCGGCTCGGCGCTGATCTATCCGCCGGGCAACTACGCGACGACCGACGAGCTGATCGAGATGGCAAAGGCGATGTCACCGTATGGCGGCATATACATCACGCACATACGGTCGGAGGCGGACCAGCTGCTCGAAGCGATCGACGAAGCGATCGCAATCGGCACGAAGGGCGGTGTGCCCGTCGAGATCTACCACTTGAAAGCGGCCGGCGTGAACAACTGGCCGAAAGGTCCCCGCGCGATCGCGAAGATCGATTCCGCGCGGCGGGCCGGCGTCGACATCCAGGCCGACATGTATGCGTACGTCGCCGGAGGCACTGGGCTGTCGGCTTGCACGCCGCCGTGGGCATCCGAAGATGGGAAGCTCATCGCCAATCTCCAGAACCCGCCGGTGCGCGCGAAGATCAAGGCGGAGATGGACAACCCGCACACCGAGTGGGAAAACCTCTGCCAGCTCGCCGGGCCACAGGGCGTTCTGATATTAGGAATTACTAAACCAGAGAATCGTCGATACGCGGGCAAGCGGCTCGACGAGATCGCGACGATGATGAACAAGCCATGGGAAGACGCGGCGATGGATCTGCTGATCTCCGAGCGACAGCGCATCGGAACCGTGTATTTCCTCATGAGCGAAGACAACGTGAAGCTCAACCTCGCGCAGCCGTGGATCAAATTCGGAACCGACGCGGGCGGCGTCGATCCCGACAGCACGCGCGGCCTCACGCATCCGCGAGCATACGGCAACTTCGCGCGCATCATGGGCAAGTACGTTCGTGACGAGCGCGTCATGCCGCTCGAGGACGCGGTGCGAAAGGCGACGTCGGCGGTCGCGACGCGTCTCTCGATTCCGGATCGCGGCCTTCTGCGCGAGGGCATGTTCGCCGACATCACCGTGTTCGACCCGAACACGATCGCCGAGCGGTCGACCTTCGAGCAGCCGCATCAGGTGTCCGTCGGCGTGAAGTATGTTTTCGTCAACGGAACCCTCGTGGTCCGCGACGGAAAACACACCAACGCGAAGCCCGGCCGAGTGCTCCGCGGGCCAGGAGCGCGGTGAGGCGGGCAATCTATAGAAGTAGCTAGCCCGACCGACTACGTTCCGAGACCCATTTTCGGCTGCCCGTCACTCAGAAAAAGTCGCCATGCCACGAATCAAGGTCACGAATCCCCTCGTCGAGATGGATGGCGACGAGATGACGCGAATCATCTGGAAGTTCATCAAGGAGAAGCTGGTTCTTCCGTACGTCGATGTGCCGATCGACTACTACGACTTGAGCATTCAGCATCGCGACGAGACCAGCGATCAGGTGACGGTCGACGCGGCAAACGCGACGAAGAAGCACGGAGCGGGCGTGAAGTGCGCGACGATCACGCCGGATGAAGCGCGCGTGAAGGAGTTCAACCTCAAGAAGATGTGGAAGAGTCCCAACGGGACCATTCGCAACATCCTCGGCGGCGTGATCTTCCGTGAGCCGATCATCATGTCGAACATCCCGCGACTGGTGCCGGGATGGACCAAACCGATCGTCGTCGGCCGTCATGCGCACGGTGATCAGTACAAGGCGACGGACTTCAAGGTCCCGGGCAAGGGGACGGTAACGATCACGTACACGCCCGATGGTGGCCAGCCGCAGACGATGGAGGTGGCGAAGTTCGGCGAGGACGGCGGCGTGGCGCTCGGCATGTACAATTACAATGACTCGATTCGCGATTTCGCCCGCGCGAGCCTGACCTTCGGTCTTCAGCGCAACTACCCGGTCTATCTCAGCACGAAGAACACGATCCTCAAGGCGTACGACGGCGCGTTCAAGGACATCTTCGCCGAGGTATTCGCGGACGAGTTCAAGGCCGAGTTCGACAAGCGCGGCCTGACCTATGAGCATCGTCTCATCGACGACATGGTCGCCGCTGCGCTCAAATGGGAAGGCGGCTACGTCTGGGCGTGTAAGAACTACGATGGCGACGTGCAGTCCGATATCGTCGCACAAGGTTTTGGCTCACTTGGTCTCATGACCAGCGTCCTGCTGACGCCCGACGGCAAAACGATGGAAGCCGAAGCGGCGCATGGGACGGTGACACGCCACTACCGCGAGCATCAGAAGGGGAATCGGACGTCGACGAATCCGATCGCGTCGATCTTCGCGTGGACTCGCGGTCTCGGGCATCGCGGAAAGCTCGACGACAACGCGCCGCTCGTCGCGTTCGCCGGAGCGCTCGAGCGATCGTGCATCGAGGTCGTGGAAGAGGGACAGATGACGAAGGATCTCGCGATCCTCATCGATCCGAAGGCGCCGTATCTCCACACCGAAGATTTCCTCGACGCGATCGACAAGCGGCTTCAATCGAAGATGAGCTGACGGCCGACGGCCTGGCTTCATCCCAGGCCGTTGCCCGCTCGCTCAAAGGCTCGGCCGCCGCTGGCCGACGTTCGTCGCGCTCTCGAACGCGCGCGCCATCTGCAGCACGCTCCAGTCGTGGCGCGCGCGGCCGACGATCTGAATCCCGACCGGCAGACCGCCCTTCGTGAATCCGGCCGGAACCGAGATCGCCGGATTGGACATGAACGACACGTACCAGCACGACTTCATCCAATCGATGTACGTACTCATCGCGACGCCCGCGACTTCCTTCGGATAGTCGACCGTCACATCGAACGGCGCGACCTGTGTCACTGGCAGCACGAAGTACTCGTAGCGCTCGAAGAACGTCGCGGCCTGATCGTACATCGCGCCTTGCCGTATCATCGCGTGTGCAACATCCGCGGCCGTCTGCCGCTCCGCCTCGGCGACCTCCCATTTGATCGTGTCCTTGACCCACTCGGCGCGCTGCTTGACCAGCGGGCCTTGGATCGCGTTGTAGGACAGATGCCGAAGCGTGAGAAACGCGTCATCGACGCCCGTGAAGTCGGGTTCGGCATCCTCGACGATGCAGCCGAGCGATTCGAAGACTTTCCGTTGGTCGTTTATGATTTGCTGAATTTCGGGCTCGAACGGAATTCCGCCGAGCGATTTCCACCAGGCGACGCGGGCGCCCTTGAGGGTGCGGGAAAGCGTCCGGCTCGCCTTCGACGGTTCATCATCGAGACTGAGCGGAGCATGGGCGTCGGGGCCGGAGATCGCGTTCAAGAACATCGCGACGTCCGCGACGTTCCGGGCCATCGGCCCCGACACCGAGAGCGGCGACCACGAATGTGAATCGCTCGGGACGCGCCCGGGCGATGGTCGAAAGCCGACGACGTTGCAGAACGATGCCGGGTTGCGAAGCGATCCGCCGGTGTCGCTGCCGTCGGCGATCGGAAGCATGCCTGTCGCGAGCGAGACCGCCGCGCCTCCGCTGCTTCCGCCGCACGTCTTCGTCGTGTCGTACGGGTTCTTCGTCGCGCCGAACACGGGGTTGAAGGTTTGCGAGCCGGCGCCGAACTCCGGAGTGTTCGTCTTCCCGATCGTGATCGCGCCCGCGGCGCGAATCCGCTGAACGATTGCGGCATCGCGGGTCGGAACGTGATCTCGGAAGAACGGCGAGCCGCGGGTCGTTCGAATGCCCGCCGTGTCGACGAGATCCTTGTGAGCGATTGGAAGTCCGTGAAGCGGACCACGCGGTTTCCCATGCGCCATGTCTTCGTCTGCCTTCGCGGCATCCGCCATGGCGCGATCGACGACGAGCGTCACGATCGCGTTGACTTTCGGGTTCACGCGCTCGATGTGGTCGAGATGCGCTTGGAGGACCTCGCGCGCGGAGATCTTTTTCGCCGTGAGCATCGCGACGAGCTCCGTCGCGGGAAGGAACACGAGCTCAGGTGCGCTCGACGTCGTCGATGTCATGGAGCTGATGTGGGCGAGTTGTCCTTCAGCGACGGTCGCGGACAGCGACCCGGCGAGGGCGGCGGCACCGAGCTGTCGGCCGAATTCGCGGCGCGTGATCGGCCCGTGAGGCCCGGGAGGAGGGGGACGCATCGGCATTCCAGCTGAAATGGTGCGTTAGCGGGTCGTCGAATCCGCGCGTGACGCATTTTCCTCGAGATGAGGCTAGCTGCACGATCGGTTTCCCGAAACCTAACGCACGAGTTCGGCGCGCATTGGCTCCGAAGTAGTAACACCCCTGCCGCAACGCGAGCACAAAGCTTTCTTTCCTCAGATCGCGTTGACGCTATTTCGTGTCTTGGAGTTTTAAGATCGTGTCACGCCGTCAACGCGAGATAGTCGATGGGCCGCCGTGTGCCACCTCCCGGCAACCCAGTCGATGTCGTTCACGGAAATCCCTGAGTTCTTGGTACGTCTCCTTCGGAGGATCGCATGCTTCATCCTACGAGGGCAGCAGCGGCAATTGCGCTGCTCGCCCTCCCATCGCTCGTAACACCTCGGACCGCGACGGCGGCGTTGCTCCGGGAGCACCACTCCGCCGCCGCCGCGTCGATTGCACCGAAGTTCGCGGCAAACATCAAGGGAAAAGTCACAGACAAAGAGTCCGGACAGCCGATTCAAGCCGCGCAGGTGAGTGCGGTGATCGGCACATCGCGCATTGGCGCGCTCACTGACGCGAACGGCGAATACATCATTCGCGGCGCGCCGGCGGGCCAGCTGCGCGTCACCGTCGCGCGCATCGGCTTCACGCCGGCGTCGCAGACGGTCACTGTGCCGGCGGACGGTGACGTCACGGTGGATTTCGTCCTGACCCACGCGGCATTGCGTCTCGAGGAAGTCGTCACGACGGCGACCGGTGAACAGTCGCGCCGAGAGATCGGCAACGCGGTCGCGTCGGTGAAGGCCGACTCGATCGTGGCGACGGCGCCTGTCACGAACGTCAGCGAGCTGCTGCAGGCCCGTGCGGCCGGCGTCCAGGTCATTCAGACTCAGGGCGTGCTCGGCTCCTCGCCGAACATTCGTATTCGCGGTGTCAGCTCGCTCTCGCTCTCGAACGAGCCGCTCGTCGTCGTCGACGGCGCGCGCTACAGCAACGAGAACGAGCCGGGCAACCTGTCCGGCGTCCGTATCAACCGCCTGTCGACGATCGATCCGCAGGAAATCGAGTCGATCGACGTCATCAAGGGCCCGTCGGCCGCCGCGTTGTACGGCACGGCCGCGGCGAACGGCGTCATCGTCATTACGACGAAGAAGGGCCGCGCCGGCAGCACGAACTGGTCGGCGTTCGCGGAGACCGGCGTGACGCAGATGCCCGGCGGCTATCCGGCGAACTACTGGAGCTTTGGCCACAACCTCGTCAACGGCGTGCCGGTTCCGGTGGCCGCCGGCGCGACGCCTCCACACTGCACGATCACCGCGGCGGCGCTCAAGCAGTGCGTCATCGACAGCGCGACGGTTTACAACCCGTGGACCGATCCGAAGTCCGATCCGTTCTCCAACGGTCCGAGCAACACCGTCGGACTCCAGGCGAGCGGCGGCAGCGATCGGCTGCGCTTCTTCGTGAGCGCCGATCACCAGGGCGAGATCGGACCCTACAAGATGCCAGGCTACGAAGTCGATCGTATCTCGGCCATTCGTGGCGCGAGCCCGGCGGGCCAGGAACTGCGTCCGAACCAGCTCTATCAGAACTCGCTCCGCGCGAACTTCACCTTCTCGTTGTCGCCGAATGCGACGCTCGACATCGCGAGCGGCTATCAAGATCGCGATCTCTGGACGCCGTTCGACGGCACCTTCTTCGCCGGTTTGTCGAACCAGCTGTTCTCGGCGCCCGGCTACCGGACGCCGACCAACGGCACCGCGCGCGAGTTCGTCGGTGACATCTTCGGCGTGCAGCAGCGCACGTCGCTCGAGCGCTTCAACGGCACCGCGACGTTCAACTGGACGCCGTGGGAGCCGATTCAGATCACCGCGCAGGGCGGCGTCGACAACGGCAACGCGAACAACTTCGAAGAGCAGCTGCCGGGGCAGGGAACGGTCAACGGGTCAGCATGGGGTCCGACGGCGTCGCAGGGCTACTCGGGCGTCGACATCAATCGCACGAACTCGCTCCAGTACACGGCGACGCTTCGGGCGCAGGGCACCAAGCATCTGACGAACTCGTTGACGTCGGTCTCGACGATCGGCGGCCAGTACTTCAAGAGCGGCATCTACACGCTGTTCGGCGAAGGCTACGGTCTCGGAATCGGCGCGACGACGCCGACCGCGGCGCAGCAGCGCCTCGCAACGACGACGACGACGGAGAACGCGACCGCCGGCGGATTCGCGCAGGAGCAGCTGAACTACAAGGACAAGCTGTTCGGCACGGTCGCGGCGCGCGTCGACGAGAACAGCGCGTTCGGTCAGAATCAGTCGAACACGATCTATCCGAGCGCGAACGTCTCGTACGTCGTGTCCGACGAGTCGTGGTTCCCGCGCTCGTTGTTCGCGGATCGTCTGCGTCTCCGCGGGTCGGTTGGCCAGGCGGGACTTCCGCCGGGAACGACGGCAGCCATCACCTTCCTCAGCACACTGACCTATCCGAGCGCCGGCGGCGAATCGCCCGGTCTCGTGCTTCAGCAGCTCGGCAACGTCGACCTCAAGCCGGAAGTCACGACGGAGTTCGAAGGTGGCTTCGACCTCGGCATGATCAAGGACCGCGTGAACCTCGAGTTCACGTACTTCGCGAAGATTTCGAAGAACGAGCTCTTTCAGCAGCCGTTGCCGCCGTCGTCCGGAACGGGCGCCGGTTCGCAGTGGGTGAATCTCGCGCGAGTCGACAACAAGGGCGTAGAGCTCGCGGTCGACGCGAATATCATCGACACGCGTCCGCTCTCGTGGGACATGCGCGTCAGCGGATCGCACATCGCGAACAAGCTCGTGAACATCGGCAGCGTGCAGCTCGCGCAGCCGCAGGGCGCCCGCAACGTCGTCGGCTACCCGCTGTTCGGTCTGTGGGATCGTCCGTACACGTACAAGGACGCGAACGGCGACGGCGTCATCGTCCCGAGCGAGATCACGCTGGCGGCCGCGGACTCGTTCAAGGGGTCGACGCTGCCGGAGTACGAAGCGTCGATGTCGAACACCGTCGGACTGCTCAGCAACCGCTTGCATTTAAGCGCGTTGATGGACTACCGCGGCAAGTTCTGGAACTCGTACACCATCGGGTCGAACCGCTGCGTCTCGGCGGCGAACTGTGCGGCGATCAACGTCGCCGGCAGCTCACTCGCCGATCAGGCGGCGGCGGTCGCCGCGGCAACCGGCGCGCTCCGCAACACGCGCTGGGGCATCTTCCAGCCGAACGACTTCATCAAGCTGCGCGAAGTCTCGGTCGCGATCGATGCGCCGCAGTCGTGGATCAACCGCTACCTCAGGGGCAGGAACGCCCAGCTCGTGCTCAGCGGCCGCAACCTCGCGACGCTGTGGACGAAGTACCCGGGCGTCGATCCAGAGGCGAACCGCCAGGCGAACGGCAACGACGATCTCGGCACGCCGCCGGCGATCCGTTACTGGCTCGCCCGCCTGAACTTCTCGTTCTGACATTCAAGGACTCTAAATACATGGACATCAGACGGCACATTCGCGCGCTTCGAGCGATTCCGCTGGTCGGAGCCCTCGGCGTCGGCGCGTGCAACGTCCACGATCGGTTATTGGACGTCCAGACGCCCGACATCGTCGATCCGGCCAACGCACAGAGTATCGCCGGCGCGCAGTCCTACTATACCGCCGCGGTGGGCGACTTCTCGCGCTTCATCGGCGGCGACCGCGGCGGCAGCTCGCCGCTCGGTCTCAACCTCACCGGCGGCCTCCTCTCCGACGAGATCTTCTCCGCGCGCGCCGGCACGGAGTCGATCGACAATCGCAGCATCAACTTCAACAACTTCCCGATCGACTCGTGGACGCAGGTCGGCAACACCTACGCGCGCACCATTCGCGCGATCAAGTTGCTCGGCCAGTTTCCGCCGGCGACGGGCGGACCGGTACAGCTCGCGCAGCTGCACGCGAACCTTGGTTTCGTTCTCACCATCGCCGCCGAGGACTACTGCAACGGTATTCCGCTGTGGGACGGCCAGAGCGACGTGACCATCACGACGAAGACCTTCTCGACGGCACAGCTGTACACCGCCGCGATCGCGCAGTTCGATTCGGCGCTGACGCTCGCCGGCACCGGAACGACGCGTCAGTTCGCGCTTGTCGGCAAGGCGCGGGCGCTCATCGACCAGGCGACGCCGTCGACGCTCGCCGCGCAAACGGCGGCTGCGGCGGCGCTGGTCGGCGAAGTGCCGACGAGCTTCTCCCAGACGACCCAGTTCTCGACCCTGACGACCGGCGTCGTGAACGCGATCTACGACTGGATGAACTCGACCAAGAACTTCGGCGCGTCGGACAAGGAGGGCGGCAATGGACTCGACTATGTGTCGTCCAAGGATCCGCGCATCAAGGTGGACGGCACGAAGATCGGCCGTGGCCAGGACGGCACGCCGACGCCGTTTATGAACCAGTACCCGAACTTGAACTCGAACGTCGTCATCGCCAGCGGCATCGAGGCTCGCATGATCGAAGCCGAAGCGGAGCTGGCGGCCGGCAACACGGCCGGATTTCTCGCGACGTTGAATGCCGCGCGCACGACGGTGCCCGGACTTGCTCCCCTCACCGATCCGGGCTCGGCGACGGCTCGCCAGGACATGCTGTTCCGTGAGCGCGCCTTCTGGATGTACACGACCGCACACCGGCTCGGCGATATGCGTCGCCTCGTTCGGCAGTACGGACGCTCGACGGAGTCCGTGTATCCGACGGGCGCGTACTTCAAGGGCGGGTCATACGGAACGGACGTGACGCTCGTTCCGTCGCAGCAGGAAACGAACAATCCGAACTGGACGGCCTGCACGGATAAGAACGCGTAGGTCGCAGGTCTCTAGTCAGAGGTCTCGGGTCTCGGGCAGTTCGCGGAGATCCGAGACCTCTGATTTTTTATCCCCGCATCTCTCTCCACGTGATTCGGCCTTCGAGAATCGCGTCGCGAATGAGTCGCTCGCGCTTCGTCAGCTTCGACTCACCGGTCTTCACTTCGACAAACACGATTCGGCGAAGATCGCCTTCGTCGAGCCCGTCGAACACGACGAAGTCCACCGGCTGTCCGAGAAAGCGCGCATCCTTCGGATTGAAGTCGAAGTTTGGCAGATGTGGCACCAGCTGCTCGTACATCTGCCCACGCGTCACCGCCCGGCTCTGCTGAATGGCGCTTTGACGAGCATCGCGGAGATATCGTGGTGCGAGGAAGGCGATCGCGACGAGCGTGAGACCGGCGCCGATTCCGATTCCAAGGACGAGGTCCACGGCGCTCAGTGCTCGCGCGCCGTCTGGACGACGGTGATCGCGCGAACGGCGTGAGCCGAGTGGTTCGTCAATGACCACGCCGGTGACGAGGGATGAAACGTCCCGCCAACCCATCGGCCGCCCGAATCGACAGCGAGCGACTTCCCGTCCGCGCGCGCGTCGAGCGTGTCGAGCGCGATGATCCACGCCGGCCGCTTCGGATCGCCTGGCTTCAGCGTTTTGCCGGGCTCGATCGTCACGAGGCTGACGCGCACCTCGTTGGTCTGAAAGGACGGATGCTCGGTCGCGCCGAGTAGAACTTTCGACGCTCTGTCGCTCGTCGCGGGACAGTCCAGGGCGCCGCTCGAGACGGCATCGCACAGCGGCCGAACGCCTGTCTGCGGTTTCAGCAATTCGACGGTGATGTTGTCGAACGGAGTCGTTCCGGGATTGCGAGCGACGTGCGCGAACTTCCCGGGCGTGAAATGAATGCTCAGGTCGTCCGACGTTACCGTCGCGTCAGGAATGCCAGGCTTCGCGTTCACGATCGTGCTCGCTCCGAGCGAGATCCAAAAGTAGTCGGCATCGTGCTGGTGCAGCAGCGTCGTGTCGTGCGCCCCGACTCGAACGCGGAGAACGCGAATCGTTCCATCCTCGAAAGCCAAATGGTGATGTGGCTCGGCCTTGGCGATCACGGCGTGCGTTTGCGCGCGCGCCACCGATGCGGTCGCCAGCAATGCGAGAATTCTCATCTTCATATCGATATGGCCGTTCCAGTGTCGACGTCGAGATCCGTCCCCCGCGTCTCATGCGCCATGCCGAGGCTGATCAATGCGGGTGCGGTCATCGCCATCGCGTAGAGAGAAACCGGGATCGTCGAACCGTACGCGTTGAGCAGCGCGACGCCGATGATCGGCGCGATGGCGCCGGTGAATACGGTTGCAAATTGATAGCCGATCGAGAATCCAGTGTACCGGGCGCTCGTCGGAAACAGCTCGACGAAGAATGCGGACATTCCGCCGACGATCAATCCGTGACACGCGCCGGCAATCGCGGCGGCAAATGCAATGGTCGCGGGATTTCCACCGCGCGTCATGGGGAAGAGCACGAACGCCCAGATCGCTGCCGCGACCAGGCCGAGCGCGGTCACCACGCGCCGTCCGATGCGGTCCGACCAGGCGCCGGCCGCGAAGATGACGATGGCGTCGACAACGGAGCCGGCGGCTGCCGCCTCGAGGGCGACCGTCCGGGGCTGTCGAAGCACGCGTGTCACGTAGACGACGTAGAAGGTCGTGAATACGTAGAAGAGCGCGTTCTCGCCGGCTTTCACGAGCAGGACGACGAGAATCGAACGCCAGTGTGTCACGAGTGTCGTTCCGAGCGGCGGAGTTGCCGCGTGAGAGCGACGTTCGACGTACGCACGGAAGACCGGCGACTCCGCGACGCGGGTTCGCATCCACACGCCGACGAGAATCAGCGCCGCGGACGCGACGAACGCGATCCGCCATCCCCACTCGGCGAACGCCACTTCGCCGAGCGCGATGCCGAGCAGCGCGAGGACGCCCGAGGAAACGAGGTTGCCGGCGGGACCGCCGATCATCGGCCACGCACTCCAAAATCCTCGGCGCTCGGGTGGCGTGCTCTCGGCGACGAGCAGCAGCGCGCCGCCGACCTCTCCGCCGACGGCAATGCCTTGGACGAGACGGAGCACGACGAGAAGCACCGGCGCCGCGACTCCAATCGACTGATATCCGGGAATGAGACCGACCCCGACCGTCGCCGCGCCCATGAGCACGAGACTCCAAATGAGCGCACGCTTGCGCCCGAAGCGGTCGCCGAGGACGCCGAACACGACACCGCCGAGCGGCCGGGTCACGAAGCCGATCGCGTACGTCATGAGAGAATACAAAACGGCGTTGCGCGGATCCGCGGAAGGAAAGAAGACCCGGTCGAAGACGAGGGCTGCCGCGGACGCGAAGACGAAGAAGTCGTACCACTCGACGATCGAGCCGATTGCGCTGGATACGACGAGCGAATTGCGGTTGTTCATCAACTGCTACGCGCACGCGTCGGGCGAGTACGCGCCATCGCTGTAGCCGGGTTCGGCCCGCGGGATGCCTGAGTCATGACAGTTGATGTCGGATTCGTCGGCGTCGGTCGAGTCGGTATGCTTGGGCGGATCGGCGATCGGAGTCTCCCGAGCGCGTAGGGGCGTCGATCAGCGGCGGGAGTATGTTCGGCTTTGGGATGGGCGGCAAGCGCGGCGTCAGCGTTTTGCGAGCGCAGGGAGCCGGTCGTCCGTTCGCACGCTTTACCGCTTCTGCGGCTCGAACGTCCGCTCTATCTCATAGTGAAGAACGTGATCGTCGAAGCTCGAGAGCAGGGCTCGCGCCGCTTCCGGCACGACAGCGACGCTGATGTCCGATCCGGCGAATGCCTGAATCGCATCGAGCGATTCCCATTCGGTGACGATCTGGAACTCCGTCATGTCGCCGATGTCGCGCTTGAGAATCGACGCGCGGACGAAGCCCGGAATTCGCGCGAGACCCGTGAAGGTTTCCCGCTCGAGGTGTCGAACGTAGGCCTCGGCGAGCCCTGGTTTCGTGATGCCCATCCACTGACGAGAGATCATGTGATGAACGGTGCGAGGAGAAGAATGATGCGCTCTGATATTAAACACGTCGGCCAGGAGTCATACCGTTCTTGCTTCATCGCCTCGCAAGGGGTGGGCGATCAGAGTTTGCTGATTGCAATCCCGACACGCCCGGCCGTGGTTCTGGGCGGCCCGATCGCCGGCGTGGGAGTGGCGGTCGGCGTGTCCAGGCTGGTATCATCCTTCCTGCTTCGATGCTTCATCATTGGGAGGGGCTCATGGCTACCGTATTTCGCCGAATCGCAGCCATCGGCGCGATTCTGTCGTCCGGTGCACTCGTCGGCGCGGCGTATTCCGCGCCGCCGAAACTGTCCGACACCACGCTGCCGAACGGGCTTCGGGTCATCGTCGTCGAAGACCATGCGGCGCCCGTCTTCTCGATCGCGGTCAACTACAACGTCGGCTCGCGCAACGAGCGTCAGGGACGAACCGGATTCGCCCACCTTTTCGAGCACATGATGTTCAAGGGCTCGGAGAATGTCGGACAGGGTGAGCACCCCTATCTGATGTTCATGAACGGCGGCAGCATGAACGGAACGACGAGCAAGGACCGGACGGTCTACTACGAGACGCTGCCGTCGAATCAGGTCGATCTGGCGCTCTTTCTCGAGGCCGACCGCATGAAGTCTCTCGCGATCACGAAGGACAATCTCGAGAATCAGATCAACGCTGTTCAGGAAGAGCGCCGGCTTGGCGTCGACAACGTGCCGTACGGCAAAGTGACGGATTCCCTCTACGCCGTCGCTTACACGAATGCCGGATATAAGCATTCCGTGATCGGCTCGATGACGGATCTCAGCGCCGCCACCGTCCAGGACGTCGCCGATTTCTTCAAGATGTACTACGCGCCGAATAACGCGGTGATCGGGATCGTCGGCGACGTCGATACGAAGACGACCCTCGAGAAGGTGAAGAAGTACTTCGGTGCGATCCCGCGACAGCCGAATCCTCCGCCGGTCGATACGTCGGAGCCCGCGCAGACGGAAGAGCGCCGGTTCACCCTGCAGGATCCGCTCGCCCGGCTTCCACGCCTCGACATGGCGTACCACGTGCCTTCGAGCTCCTCGCCGGACTACGACGCGCTGTCGGTTCTCTCGACGATTCTCTCGAGTGGTCGCAGCTCACGCTTGTACGAGAGCATTGTCCGTCAACAGCAGCTCGCCGTGAACGCGTTCGCCGGTGTCGCGGAGAGCCGGGGACCGGGATTGTTCACAGTGACGGCGACGCCGACGCCGGGAAAGTCGGTCTCCGATCTCGAAGCCGCGATCGACGCTGAATTCGAGAAAGTGAAGAGCGGCCCGATCGCGGACTGGGAGCTCGAAAAAGCGCGCGTCGCCGCCCGTCGCAGCTATGTCGCCAGCCAGGGGAGCTCGCTCCAGCGCGCAATCGCGATGTCGCAAAACGCGATGTTCTACAACGATCCGGACCTGCTCGCCAAGCGCCAGGCACGTATCGAGAAGGTGACCGCGGCGGACGTGCAGCGCGTCGCGAAGCTCTATCTCGTCAAGACAAACCGAACCGTCGTTACGACGCTGCCGAAGCCGCAGGCCGGCCGGGGAGGAACCTGATCATGATGACGATTTCCTCATCGCGCGCGCTGAGCGTCGCCGCATTTGTTCTTCTCGGACTGCCGCTCGAGGCACAGACACCCATCGGCCCGCAGCCGCCTCCGGCGACGCAGATGGTCCTCAAAGGGAAGGCGCCGGTGTCGGACGAGCTGCTCAAGGTCAAGCTGCCTGTTGCGAAGGAAGCAACGCTTCCGAATGGCCTTCGGTTGATGGTGATCGAAGATCACCGCGTCCCGCAGGTGACCTTCCAGCTGATGATCCCCGGCGCGGGCGGGTACTTCGACCCCGCGGACCGCGCCGGGCTCGCGACATGGACCGCCGCGATGATTCGAGAGGGCACGACGTCGAGAACGTCGGCGCAAATCTCCGAAGCGCTGGAGACGATGGGCGCGAGCCTGTTCACCAGCGGCGGAGCGTCGTCTGCAAACGCAGAAATCGACGGCAATTCGCTGACCGAGTCGCTTCCGAAGTTGATGGAAGTCTCGGCGGACGTCCTCCTTCATCCGGCCTTTGCGCCGGCAGAGTGGGACCGCTACAAGGCGCGAACGAAGCCGCAATTCACACAGCTGCGCACGAATCCAGGTTTCCTCGGCAACGAGATGTTCAACAGGGCGGTGTTCGGCAGCCATCCCGCGAGCCGAATCTTCGCCAGCCCGAGCGCGATCGACGCGGTCACCGCAGCGGATCTATCAGAATACTATAAAACGCACTACGTCCCGGATCATGCGGTGCTCGCGTTCGCCGGCGACATCACGCTCGATCAAGCAAAGGCGGTTTCGGCGAAATACCTCGGCGACTGGAAGAAAGCCGGCATTCCCGAAGCGAAAGTCAGTGATCCGGGACCGATGGGACCCGTAAAGGTCTATCTGATTCATCGCCCGAATTCAGTGCAAACGACACTGTTCGTGGGGACGCAGGCGCTCAAGCGAACCGATCCTGACTATCCGGCGCTCGCCGTCGCGAACCGTTTGCTCGGCGGGGTGATGGGCCGCCTCTTCCGGCATTTGCGCGAGGAGAAGGGATACACATACAGCATCGGGAGCAGCATCGACGCGACGCCCTTCGTCGGGGCGTGGACCGCATCGACGGCGGTTCGGACGGAAGTCACAGAGCCTGCGTTGCGCGATTTGATGGCCGAGATCGCGCAGATGCGCGACACGCCGGTTCCCGATAAGGAGCTCGCGGACTCGAAGCGCTCGGTCGTCGCGCAGTTCGCCCTGTCGCTCGAGTCGCCGCAACGAATTCTCGGCTATTCGATCGACCGTTGGGAGCTCGGTTTGCCCGCCGACTACTTCGACACGTATCCGGCGCGCATCTCGGCCGTCACGCCAGCGCAGGTACAGGCGGTCGCAAAGAAGTACTGGGACGCCGGGCGTTTGGAGATTGTCGCCGTCGGGGACGCGAGCAAGATTCGCGACATCCTCGGCAAGTTTGGTCAGGTCGAGGTCTACGACGCCGACGGAAAGCCGATCGTCGTACCTTAACTTCGTCTGCTGCCTCGAGACACGGTCTCTGGACGTCCGCTCGTGCTAGGAATACTCCTCGGCGAAGCGGCGCGCGGCGTAAATGCCGACGCCCGTTCCGATGATGCTCACCATGAATGCGGTGAATGTCCCGACGAAAGCGCCGAGGTACCAGCCGATCCAACCGCCGATGGTGGCGCCGAGGAACGCAGCGAGCTTCGACACGAGGTTCGATGAAAGGGAGAGAGGCCAACGATCTGGATGCCTCTCTTCCAAACGAGCCGGGCTCACCGACGTAACGCGCGGACTCGTTCAGTCCGACGATAGTGTCTCGACCAGCCGAACGCGGGTCGCGCGACGCGCGGGCATCCACGTTGCCGCCAGTGTGCTGAGTCCGAGGAAAATGGCGACGCCGGCGTAAACGCGCGGATCACCGGTGCCGACGCCGTAGAGATAGGGCACCAATGCCCGTCCGCCGAGCAACGCGAGTCCAACCCCGATTACCGCGCCGACCGCGACGCTTTTTGCCGCGCCGCCGACAATCAGTCGCGCGATCGAACCGCTCGTCGCACCGACTGCAACCCGAATAGCCATCTCGCGCGTTCGGCGGCTCGCGGTCGTCGACGCGACGCCGTACGTACCAATCGCCGCGAGCAATGCGGCGATCATCGCGAACAGCGAGATCAGCACCGTGCGCAATCGATCGTCGGCGAACGCCTCGCCGACGAGGCCCTGCATCGAGTCGATGCGATATACGCTCACGTTCGAACCAACGTCCCTGACCGCACGACGAAGCTCGTCCGCGACGTCGTCCGCGTCCGACTGTACGCGAACGATCACCGACGGTGCGCTCCGCAGCATGAGCTGAGCAAGCGGCGTGTAGACCGTCTCGGGAAAATCGGACGACGGTCGCTCGGTTTCGATGTCGCCAGCGACGCCGACGACCGTCCGCCACTGGCCCGCGAATCTGATCCGCTTTCCGATCGCCGATTCGCCCGGCCACTCTCGCTCGGCGAGCGCGCGGCTCACGACCACCACCAGCGGCCCGCCGGCGCGGTCGTCGTCCGTGTAGAATCGTCCAGAGACCAGCGGGATGCCGGCGGTCGCGAAGAACGACGGGGTCGTCGTCCGCCTGTTGGCGGTCGGAAGCGGAGATCCGAGAGACAGCGAACGCCCTTCGACCTGGAAATTGGTCGAGCTGCTGCCATTGGAGAACGGCGGAGTCGTCGTGCTGCCGACGGCGATGACTCGCGGCGACGCTCGCAGGCGCTGCTCGACCTCGGCATCGATGGCGCGAACGGTGCTGCTGTCCGCAAAGACGGGCCGAGGGAATTGCAATGTCGCGACGAACAGCTTCGTCGGCTCGAAACCGATCGATGACAGTTTGCTAAAGCTCCGAACGAGCAAGGCGGCGGCGACGAGCAGCACCATGGACAGCGCGACTTCGCAGGCGATGAACGTTCGCTGCGCGCGCTCGCGTCCGCGCAGCGAGGCCCGCGTCGTCGCGATCGGACTACGAGCGCCGGTGCGAATCAGCGAAAGCGCTGGAACCAGTCCAAACAAAACGCCGGTGACCACCGCCGCGGCAAGCGCAACGATCAGTACGCGCCCGTCGACGCGAACGTCATTCAGTCCCGGAATCGTCGGCGGCGCTGAGCGAACAATGAGTCGGGTCGCGATCACGGCGAGTCCTGCGCCGAGCGTCCCGCCGATTCCAGCGAGGAAGATACTTTCCGTGAGGAGTTGCCTGAGAAGCCGTCCCCGGCCCGCGCCGAGCGCGGTTCGTGTACTAAGCTCGTGCTCTCGTCCAACAGCTTCACCCATCAACAGCGTCGCGACATTGATGCATGCGATGAGGAGCAACAGCCCTGATGCGACGAGCAGAATGAGCAGAGGTCCTCGCACGCTTCGCGTCTGATCGTCGTGCAGTCGAGCGAGCATCGCCCCATCGATACGGCTGTCGGCCGGAACGTCGCGAAGCAATAGGCTTGCTTCGACGGAAGCGCTTCGCAGGGAGACACGAGGTTTGAGGCGCCCGATCGCTTCGAACGGGAACGAGCTGTTGTCGTTCGCGTTCGCTGTGTCCTGCGCCGCAGGGAGCCAGAATGCAATCGACGTCGGCCCTCGGTCCAGCGAAAGGCCTTTCGGCGCGACGCCGATGATCGTGTGACGAATGCCGTTGATCTCGACGATCCGACCAAGCACGCGCGGGTCGCCGCCGAATTGCGCGTCCCAGGTCTCGTGGCTCACGACGGCGACGTGGGCACCCGCCGCCACGTCCTCCGACGCCGTGAACCATGCGCCGATCTCAGGCTGAATTCCGAGGACGGGGAATAGCGACGCGCTAGCGCGTCCGACGAGCATCTCCTGCGGCGACGTCGACTCGCCAACGATTGCCGACGTCGCATCCCAAACAGCGACGTCGGTGAACGACGTCTGGCGAGCGCGCCACTGCCGAAATGCCGGCAGCGAGATCTCGCCGTGATTCCACCGCTTCGAGAGGCCCGGGATCTTCTTCCATTGCGCGCGAGTGAGCCAAACGGTGATCAGCGCGTCGGCATTCGGAAAAGCCAGCGGGCGAAAGAGCACCGCGTCGGCGACGCTGAAAATCGACGTCGCGGCCGCGATACCGAGCGCGATTGTCGCAACGGTGACGACGGCGAAGCCAGCGCGCCGGCGCAGCAATCGCGAAACGAAACGCACGTCTTGCCGCAATGCGTCAATGGTAGCAACGCCCGAGATCATGCGCCGCTCTTCGGTGACGTACGTGACGTTGCCGAAGCGTCGCCGGGCTTCCTGCCGCAGGTCGCTCTCGGCCGCCGGCCCCGGGGTGCTCCGCGCCGCGCCGGCCTCGAGGTCGAGATGGTGTTGCATCTCGTCGGCGATCTCTCGTTCGCGCGCGCCGGATCGCGAGAAAGCTCGCAGCCGATAGCGAAGAGCGTCGAGAAATGACATGTGGAGATCCCTCAGGTTCCGCGCAGGACGCGTTCGACGGCCCAGATCGCGCGTTCGTAGGCGGAGACTTCCTTCCCGAGCTGCTTGCGACCGCTCGCGGTGATCGAGTAGTAGCGCGCGTTACGCCCGGTCGGCGACGTCTGCCACTTCGCCGTGACCCAACCCTTCTTCTCGAGCCGCTCGAGCGCCGGATAGAGCGACCCGGCCTCGACGTGCAGCGCGTCTTCGGTCAGACCACGGATATGCTGCACGATCGCGTAGCCATGCATTGGCTGAAGGGTCAGCGAGTGCAGGACGAGCATCTCGAGCGTGCCCTTGAGAACGTCGCTCTTCGAGTCTGGAGGCATCGATAGTAAGAATGTCTACTATTCGATAGTAGGCATTCTTATTATTGGCGTCAAGTCGTATCGGCCGCCGGGCTCACCGATTGTATTCCGAGAGCCAATGGAACTGCCGTTCCGTGAGCTGGAAGTGGCGCGGGACGCGCACCATCTCGACATGCACGGAGTCACCGCGAATCTGCGCGTCGAGCACGATCGTGTTGCTGTCCGGCGTGGCGTACCGCCCGTTGAACAGGAACGTGCTGTCGCGCGGGATCGCCGACGTCTTCCACACCGCGAGCGTCTGATCGGCGGGATTCGTCTTGTAACGAAAGTAGCCCCGGCGATAGCGCTGCCAGAACAGCGAATCCGCGGTGTTCACGCTGCCGGCCCCGTTGCTGTCGAAGATTACGTCGCGCCAGCGGAGCGAGTCGCCGGCGGTCGCCGGAATCGATTGGCGATTCACCGAGAAGTCGCGGACCTCATACATCCCGACCTTGAACGGTCCGGCCGCCGATGGCGCATTCGCCGCGCGGTATCGGTCGACGGCGGTCTTGAGCGGGAATATGAGAATTTGAAAAACGATGAAGACTTTGACCGCGACGCTGCCCCACAACGACCACGTTTCCTCGAAGATCGCGTCATAGGCCGTCGTCGGTGGCGTCGGCTGGTTGAGAACGAGGAACCGCACGAGCCGCGGCGCATCGAGCGCGAGCAGGAACAGGCACGAGAACAAGAGGTGTGACGCATACAGCTTCACCGGAACGTCGTACGCGATGTTGATCATCACGACGTTCATGAACGCACCGGTCGCCGCGAAGAGTCCGGCGGTCACGGTGCGACGATAGAGCAACAACAATCCGGCGGTCGTCTCCATCGCGCCCGAGAAGAACTGATACGGCGCCGAGTATCCGATGAAGAGCCAAGAAAGGCGCATCGGCAGGAGATCGCCGAGCGGCGTCGCGAGCTGACTGAGCGCGGGGAATGGCATCTGCAGCAGAAACAGCTTGATGATGCCGTAACTCAACGCCGCGGTCGCGACGTAGTAGCGAAGGATGAGCCGCAACCAATAGAGAAGTCGCGCGTAGCTTCCCCGCTTCCGATCGAGAATCGACCAGACGACGCAGCCAACGGCGGCGAGAGTGAGATAGAGGGAGAGCTGTGTCCACGCCCACGACGTGTCGCCGCTGCCATTCATGGGAATGAGACGGTCGCGAACGTGAAAGACGCGCGCATTCGCCGCGCGGACCAGCCAGTCCGTGGCGATAAAGAGATATCGAAGCAGGAACGACGCGCCGGGAATCGCGCGAAACCAGTTCCACGGCGCGATCTGCAGGATGAAGTAGACGAAGAAGAACCGGAACGCGACACGCTGCCACAGCGGCCACGCGTTCCGATCGCGCGACTCGAAGTCGGAGATCGAGAGGGCGCGCGCCGAGTAGATGCGCCGGGGCGGTGCGGTCGTGGCGTTCGTCTGGCCCACGAGAATATCCACGGTGAGGATCGCGAGAATATCCGGGTGGGCGAGTCGATCCGCCATCCGCCGGGCTGGATCGCGTTCTTGCCGGAGGGTGGTAGTTTTTCTGGCGACCGGCAGACCGGCCAAAGCGCCGCCTGCCGCGACAACGAGCTGTTCCTCGCAGTTCAACAGCGAGCCGGTCAGCCGGTTCGCCGGTGTGCCGGAGACCAAATGAGCAAATACTCGAGCATCCTCGGGACGATCGGACATACGCCGGTCGTGAAGATCAATCGGCTCGCGCCCGCGGGCGTCAACCTCTACGTCAAAGTCGAAGCATTCAATCCCCTCGGCTCCGTGAAGGATCGCCTCGCGCTCGGCGTCATCGAGGATGCCGAGAAGAAAGGCCTGCTCAAGCCCGGACAGACCGTCATCGAAGCAACGAGCGGAAACACCGGGATCGGTCTCGCGATGGTGTGCGCCGCGAAAGGATATCCGCTCGTCGTGACGATGGCTGAGTCCTTCAGCGTCGAGCGACGGCGCCTGATGCGATTCCTCGGCGCGAAGGTCGTGCTGACGGCCCCCGCGGAAGGGGCAGTCGGCATGGTGAAGCGCGCAGTGAAGCTCGCGAAGAACAATGGGTGGTTCCTCACGCGGCAGTTCGAGAATGAAGCGAATGCTGACTTCCATTCTCGAACGACCGCGCGCGAGATCATCGACGATTTCGCGGGCGAACGACTCGACTACTGGGTGACGGGGTTCGGAACCGGTGGCACGCTCAAAGGCGTCGCGCGTGTGCTCGACAAGGAGCGACCGGAGACCCAAATCGTCGTCGCGGAGCCGGCGGATGCACCGCTCATCTCGAGCGGGGAAGCGCAGGAACGAAACGACGACGGAACTCCGGTGTCGCGCCATCCCGCATGGAAGCCGCACCCGATTCAGGGGTGGAGCCCGGATTTCATTCCGAAGCTTGCCGGCGACGCTCTCGAGATGAAGCTCATCGACAAAGTGATCACGGTCACGGGACCGGACGCGATGAGGTGGAGCAAAGAGCTCGCGCAGAAGGAAGGAATCCTCGTCGGCGTGTCGTCGGGCGGAACGTTCGGCGCCGCAATGCAAGTCGCGTCGAGCGCGCCGAAGGGAACGACGATTCTCGCGATGCTTCCGGATACCGGCGAGCGCTATCTGAGCACGCCGCTCTTTGCCGACACCCCGGCCGAGATGAACGCGGAAGAGCAGGCGATCGCCGACGCTTCGGCGGCCTAGTCAGCCCCGGGACGTCGCTCGATGCGAGCGCGTCGTCGGTGCTGACTCGAGGCAAGTACGACAAGAGAATCGCGGCGAGGATACTCGTCGCTAGGCCGACTGCCAACACCGTCGCGTCGATCCGAATCTCGGACGCGCGCGTCCCGCGCCGAGGGCCCGCGCCCGAGCATTTCGCGCTCCCCCCGCATCGCCGAAAGCCACGGAAGGAAATGCCGACCGCGGTGTGAACTACCACTAGCCGCGACGCCGAGGATCGCGAAGAGAATTCGCATTCCTCGGCTGAGCGGCACACGCGGATAGTCGCTGTTCGTGCCAACCTTCGCGTCGCGCATGCCTCAAATGTACGGCGCACTCGGCTACTCGTAACGAAGCGAATGGGTCGCATCGAGGCGCGCGGCCGAGCGCCACGCCTGCACCTGAGGCTTTCGCGAGGGATACCCCAGGGCGCATCCTTCATTCATCGCAACCCAACCCAATAGGATGTAGCAGCCATGCGTTTTCGTATTCTGGCGATCGCCAGCTTTTTCGTCGCGCCGACGATTGGCGCGCAGAGTCCCACGCTCACGCCGCACCAGCGAGCCGCTCGCGAGATCTATAGCGAGCTGATCTCGATCAACACCGTCGATTCCGTTGGATCGGTGACGAAGGCCGTCGACGCGATGGCCAAGCGCTTTCGCGCCGCCGGCTTTCCGGAGTCGGATATAAAAATTCTCACACCACCGGGCAAGCCGACCAAGGCGAACCTGGTGGTTCGACTGCACGGACGCGGCGCACCGAATGGCGCGAAGCCGATTCTCTTGCTCGCCCACCTCGACGTCGTCGCGGCGCTGCGAAGCGACTGGCCCCGCGATCCGTTCACGCTGCACGAGGAGAATGGCTTTTTCCTCGGGCGTGGAACGAGCGACGACAAGGCCATGGCGTCGATCTTCGTCGCGAACATGATTCGCTACAAGCAGCAGAACTTTCAGCCGTCGCGCGACATCATCCTCGCGCTCACGGCGGATGAAGAGAGCGGCGACTCCAACGGCGCCGACTTCCTCGTCAGAGACCATCGCGATCTGATCGATGCCGCATTCGCGCTGAACGAAGGCGGCGGCGGATCGCTGACGGGGTCGGGAATGGACGTGAAGCCGCTGTTCCAATCCGTGCAGGCGGCCGAAAAGGTATATCAGGATTTCACGGTCACCGCGACGAATCCCGGCGGCCACTCGAGCGTGCCGCGTCCGGACAACGCCATCTACGAGCTGGCTGACGCACTCGGGCGTCTCGCCAAGTTTTCGTTCCCCGTCGCGCTGAACCCGACGACCAAGGCGTTCTTCGAGCAGACGGCAAAGGTCGAGAAGCCGGAAATCGCCGCGGCGATGCGCGCGATCGTCGCGAACCCGGACGACTCGGCAGCCGCGGCATTTCTCTCGCGCGACCCGCGGTTTGCGTCGATGCTCCGGACCACGTGTGTCGCGACGCGGTTGGCCGGTGGTCACGCGTACAACGCGCTTCCGCAGAGCGCGTCCGCGAACGTGAACTGCCGAATGGTCCCGACGTCGAGCTCCGCGGAGACGCGGGCGACTCTCGTAAGAGTCTTCGCCGACACGGGCCTCAAGATCACGAACACACAAGCGAAGGAACCCGACTTCCCGAAGTCGACGCTGCCGGTCGATCCGGCGGTTCTCGCGGCGACGACGGAGATCACGAAGGCAATGTTCGGCGACATCCCGGTTGTTCCGACGATGTCGACCGGCGCGACGGACAGCCACTATTTGCGAGCCGTTGGAATTCCGTCGTATGGAATCAGCGGGCTCTTCTCGTTGCCCGGCGAGACGAACGCGCATGGCCGCGACGAGAAACTTCGCGTGAAGTCGTACTACGATGGTCTGGAGTTCCTCGACCAACTCGTGCGCCGTCTCGCCGGAGGCGTCCAGCCGTAAGCAATCCGAATGCGGCGCCTCGATGAGTGGCGCCGCGCGTCCTACGCGCTGCTCGGAACGCGCGACGGTACTGATTCGATCCAGAAGATCTAGATCCTTCGGTTCATTGCGAGTCGCTAGCCTGATTTTTAGGCTTGCGGTCCACGTCATGGACCTCGTGCGCCGACGCGCCGGTCCTCATTTCGTCCAAGAGGGCAGGCGCGTTTTGCTAGCCTGCCCTCGTGAGACGCCGTGACCTCCACGTAGCAGGAGAAATCTTTCATGCCCTCCTCGTTGACCTACCCCGGCGTCTACATCGAAGAGCTGCCGAGTGGCGTGCGCACGATCACCGGGGTCCCGACGTCGATCACGGCGTTCGTCGGCCGAGCGTGGCGAGGTCCGCTCGATGAGCCGGTGCAGATCAACAGCTACGCCGACTACGAGCGCACCTTTGGCGGACTGTGGCGCGCCAGCACGATGAGCTACGCCGTTCAACAATTCTTCACGAACGGCGGGAGCCAAGCGATCATCGTGCGCGTCGCGACGCGAAGCGGAACCGGCGCAGCGGACGTCGCGGCGATCGACCTCGGCGGCGGGAACGCGCTTGCCGCGGCGTATCCCGGAACGTGGGGACGCAACCTCGTCGCGACCGTCGACTACAACACGAAGAACACCGCCGACACGAAACTTTTCAATCTCACGATCCTCGACGATCCGAACGTCGCGAACGCGGCGGACAGCCAGAAGGCCGGAGGCAGCGGAGGGCAGGAAGCGTTCTTGAACGTCTCGATCGATTCCGCGAGCCCCCGCTTCGTCACGAACATCCTTGCGCAGCAATCGAATCTCGTCCGGGTGACCGGCGTCGGCGGAGCACGCCCGGCGGCGGCAGCGGTTCGGGCGGGCAATACGAGCGGCGCCGACGGAGTCAGCACGACCGCGGTGAACGATGCGGCGACGGAAGTCGCCGGCGACGCGAATGCCAAAACTGGAATCAACGCGCTGACGAAGACCGACATCTTCAACTTGCTCGTCATCCCGCCGTTGACGACGTCCGCGGACGCATCGTCGACGCCGACGACGGTGAACGACGTCCCGATGTCGATTTGGACTTCGGCGGCTACGCTCTGCAAAGATCGACGGGCATTTCTCGTCGTCGATGCGCCATCGGGTTGGACGGTGAGCACGGCGGCGTCGAGCGTCGGAAGCTTCAGCGCGATCGAGCGCTCGTACTCGGCGCTCTATTTTCCGCGCATTCGCGTCAACGATCCGCTCCAGGAGGGCGCGCTCGTCGACTTTGCGCCGGGTGGCGCGGTCGCGGGGATCATGAGCCGCACGGATGGCGACCGCGGCGTGTGGAAAGCGCCGGCCGGGCTCGAGGCCGGAGTGCGTGGTGTCCTCGGTCTTTCGATCAACGGACTTCCGGCGACGCTGAGTGACAAGGAGAACGGCGACCTCAATCCGCTCGGCGTGAACTGCATTCGTTCGTTCCCGAACGTCGGCCACGTCGTTTGGGGAGCGCGGACACTCGAGGGCGCCGACGTCCTCGCGTCGCAGTGGAAGTACGTGTCGGTGCGACGACTCGCTCTCTATATCGAAGAGAGCCTCTTCCGCGGAACCCAGTGGGTCGTATTCGAGCCGAACGACGAGCCGCTGTGGTCGCAGATCCGACTCAACGTCGGGTCGTTCATGCAGACGCTTTTCCGGCAGGGGGCATTTCAAGGGACGACGGCGAAGGACGCCTACCTCGTGAAATGCGACAAGGAGACGACGACCCAGGACGACATCAATCGCGGTGTCGTGAACATCCTCGTCGGGTTCGCACCACTCAAGCCGGCGGAATTCGTCGTCATCAAGATCCAGCAGCTCGCGGGTCAGACCCAGGCGTAACGCCACTCCCACATCGTACGAGGACGATTCTCATGGCACAGTTCAGCGTGAACGCCCAGCGCTTCGATCCATATAAGAATTTTAAATTCCGCGTGAAGTGGGACGGCAAATACGTCGCGGGCGTCAGCAAAGTCTCGAGCCTCAAGCGGACGACTGAGGTCGTGAAGTTCCGCGAAGGCGGAGATCCGTCGTCGAGCCGCAAGAGTCCGGGACGCACGGAGTTCGAGCCGATCACTCTCGAGCGCGGCGTCACGCATGACACCGAGTTCGAGAAGTGGGCGAATAAAGTCTGGAATTTCGGGTCGGGCCTCGGCTCCGAGGTGTCGCTCAAGGATTTCCGGAAGGACATCATTCTCGAGCTGTACAACGAGGCCGGCCAGCTCGCGATCGCCTATCGGATTTTCCGCTGCTGGGTCTCGGAGTTTCAGGCGCTTCCCGATCTCGACGCAAACGCGAACGCCGTCGCCATCGCGCATCTCAAGCTCGAGAACGAAGGGTGGGAGCGGGATACGTCGGTCACGGAGCCGACGGAGCCGAGCTTCACCGAGCCGGCCGCGTAGCGCGTGGATCAGTCTTTCGGCCGAGACGTGATCGCCCTCGACGACGCGCGGTTGTTCGACACGCGGGAACGCGCGGCGTCGCTCCCGCGCCCGTGGCGCGAGCTCGCGCTGCTCGAGAGCGCGTCCGGCATTCCGCTCGAAAATCTCGCGAGCCTTTCGATCGGAGAGCGCGATCGACTGCTGCTTGCGCTTCGCATCGGGACGTTCGGCAATCGCGTGGACTGCGAGACCCGCTGTCCGTCGTGCGCGTCTCGACTCGAGCTGTCGCTCGATGCGTCGTCCCTGATCGTAGCCGCGATGCCGATCGACGAGCGCCGTCTGGAGATTGCCGTCGACGACTGTGTTGTGCGCTTTCGTCTTCCGGACAGCAATGACGTCGCGGCGGCGCTCGCCGGTGAAGATCTCGCGGACAGAGTGTTGACGACGACTCTTACCAATCGGGAGCGAAGCGAGCGATCTCTGAACCTGCGCGACAAGGTCGCCGACCGAATCGCGGAGCTCGACCCGCAGGCCGAGATCGTGTTGGATCTGGACTGTGAAGCGTGCGGGCATCGATGGCAGTCGCCGTTCGACCCCGCCGCATTCCTGTTTCGTGAAGTCGAGGCGTACGCCGCCCGTCTCACGAATGAAGTGCATCTCCTCGCGCGCGCGTACGCGTGGTCCGAAGAGAGCATTCTCGCCATGGGCGCATCTCGTCGGCGCCGGTATATCGACCTCGTGACGCAATGAGCGACTTCCTCGGTCGGCTGACCGCGCGACATGCCGAGAGCTCGGCGCCGGCGATCGTGCCACGCGCGACGTCGCGGTTCGAGGCGCCCGCGCTGCCGGTCGATCGAGAGGTGGTCGCGGCCGTCGTTCCCGATACAGCTCCAGCCGTGTCACGAACGGCAGACGCACAACGGGTTCCTCCCGAGCGGCGCGCTGCGCGTCTCGAGCAGATCGTGAACCAGGTCGAGTCGCTCGTGAAGACGGCGCCGGCGGCTTCCCAATCGCGCGCCGACTCGGGGCGCCCGCAGGCGATCACCGCTTCGCAAATTGTTCCGCGGGTAGTCCCGCCTGAAGAGCAACGTGTGCCCGCGTTCACGCGAAGGGCGATAGCGGCAGAGCCGCATAGCGTGCGTGAGCCGACCGTGATTCGCGTCCACATCGGTCGCATCGATGTTCGCGCAGCCGTGCCGACCCCCGATCGTCCGCGCCTCCGATCGAGGAGCGCCAGCGACGACTCGAAGCCGATGTCGCTTGACCACTACCTGAGCGGCAAGGATCGCGCGTGAGCAACGCACTCGCGATCGCATCGGTCACGGCCGTGCTGAAGGATCTCCTCAACAACGGGGTCATCGACCACCAACTGTCTGGCGTCGTCGGCGAGGTGACGGTGTCCGCGCTTCCGCCCGATCGCTTGCTCGTCGCCGGCGAGCAGGAATCGAGTCGCATCAATTTGTTCATGTACCACGTCTCGCCGAATCCCGGCTGGCGAAACGTCGGATTGCCGTCGCGCTCGTCGAGCGGAGACAAAGTCGCGAATCAACCGCTCGCCCTCGACCTTCATTATTTGCTCACAGCGTACGGCGCCAGCGAATTCCACGCGGAGATCCTGCTCGGCTACGCGATGCAATTGCTGCACGAGACGCCGGTGCTGTCGCGCGACGCGATTCGGCGGACGCTCGCGCCGACGTCGCCGGTCACGGGCTCGGTCTTGCCGCCACCGTTGAACGCGTTGGTCGCGTCGGAGCTCGCCGATCAGGTCGAGACGATTCGGCTGACACCGCAGACGATGAGCACGGAGGAAGTCTCGAAGCTCTGGATGGCGATTCAGTCGCACTATCGTCCGACAGCTGTCTACCAAGCGTCGGTCGTGCTCATCGAATCGAAGGCGTCGACGCGATCCGCGCTTCCGGTCGCGAACGACAAGCGGGGAATCTACGTCGTCCCGTTCCGATTCCCGGCGATCTACGACGTCGTGAACGTCCTCGGCGACCGCGCGCCGATCGCTGTCGGAGCGACGATCGCCGTCCGCGGACGCGACCTCGTCGGCGACAGCACGTTCGTGAACTTCGACGGAACGGAGATCGTGCCGCCGTCGATGACTTCGGAGCGAATCGAGCTGACGTTGACGTCCCCGCTTCCGGCGGGGATCTATGCCGGCGTCAAGGGAATCCAGATCGTTCAGAAGATTCCAATGGGCGATCCGCCGGTGGACCATCGCGGCACCGTGTCGAACGTCGCCGCGTTCGTGCTTCGTCCCACGATCACGAACGGGCCCGTAATCGGCGCGGCGGACGTTCTGAATCTCGTTTCGTCGACTGAAACGATCGACGGCCAAGTGGTTCAGCTTCGCGCCGGGTCGCTGCGATTGAGGTTCGATCCACGCGTGGGCCGCGACCAAAAGGTCACGCTCATGTTGAACGAGACGAATGTCGCGCCCGGCGCGGTCACGCACGCGTTCACTTTCGGCGGGCCGTCGAGCAACGGCCTCGCGGTCGGCGTCGACGACACCGACACAATCGAGATTCCGTTCACGCGGGTCGTCGCGGGCACATATCTCGTTCGCGTGCAGATCGATGGCGCCGAGAGCGTGCTCACGCAAGACGTGAATGGCGTGTTCGTCGAACCGCGGGTGGTCCTGCCATGACGACCTGGTCCGACGCGAACCAGGCGTACCTCTCGCGCGAGCTCGATCGCGTGCTGGCCGTCGTCGAAGGGGCGGCGCAGGGAGAGCGATCCGTCGCTTCGCCCGGAATGGCCGACGATGACAAAACGCCCGCGCCTTCCGCGATCGACCGGCTCACAGCGCTGTTCAAGCTGTCGCCGTTCGAGCGGGACGTCGTTCTTCTTTGCGCCGGCATCGAGCTCGACTCGCGATTCGCCGAGACGGTCGGCAGAGCGCCGACGCTCAATTTCGCGCTCGCCAAGCTGCCCGACGCACACTGGAGCGCGCTGGCGCCGGACGCGCCGCTTCGCAAGTGGCGTCTCATCGAGGTCTCGGGCAGCGGCCTGTCGAGCGCGACCATCACGCTCGACGAGCGGATCGTTCACTTCCTCGCAGGCGTAGCGACGACGGACGCGCGGCTGCGCGGAACCGCGTCGATTCTCCTGGCGGATCCATCGGGCAGCGTTCGATATCAAGATCTGGCGGGAACGATCGCACGCAGCATCGAATCCCTCGGCGACGGGCACTTGGTGCAGATCGTCGGTGCCGAAGCGGAGAGCCGCATCGAGATGGCCGCGAGCACCTGCGCGGCACTCGGCAACGACGCGCTGCTCGTTCGCTCGTCCGACATTCCCGCGAGCGCCATCGACCGCTTCGAGCTCGCGCGTCTCGTTTCGCGTGAGGCGATGCTGCGAGGCTCCCTGGTCGTCGTCGACGCGGACGCAGCGGACGCCGCGAACGTCACCGCGTTTGCGCGGCTGCTCGCCGCACCCAGCATCGTCGCGACCGCGGAAGCGCTTTCCGGACTGGGGAGTGATGTTCCGACGTTCGCGGTCCCCACGACTACGCGAACGGAACGCTTAGAGATCTGGAAAGAGTCCTTGGGCGCACGCGCCGAGCAGCTCAGCACAACGTTGGCGCGCGTCAGCACGCAGTTCGAGCTCGGCTCGTCCGCGATTCGGGCGATTGCGTCGGGCGTCGGCGCGAAGAACGAGCCGTCGACAGACGACGCGAAGATGGTCTGGGACACCGCGCGCGCCGCGACGAGGCCGCGCATGGCCGGTCTCGCCGAGCGAATCGAAGCGGTGCCCGGGTGGAATGACATCGTTCTTCCGGATCAACAGCGCCGGACGCTCGAGTCGATCTCCGCCACTGTCCGACAGCGCCATCATGTCTATGACGAGCTCGGATTCGCGGCGAAGAGCTCGCGCGGGCTCGGAATCACGGCGCTTTTCGCCGGTCCGTCGGGAACTGGAAAGACGATGGCCGCCGAAGTGCTCGCGCGCGACCTCGCTCTCGATCTCTACCGAATCGACCTGTCGAGCGTCGTCAGCAAATACATCGGCGAAACGGAAAAGAACTTGAGCCGAGTGTTCGCGGGCGCTGAACAGGGCAGCGCGATCCTGTTGTTCGACGAGGCAGACGCGCTTTTCGGCAAGCGGTCGGAGGTGAAGGACAGTCACGACCGCTATGCCAATATCGAGGTGAGCTACCTGTTGCAGCGCATGGAGTCGTATCGCGGCCTCGCGATTCTGACGACGAATCAGAAGAGTGCGCTCGACCCGGCGTTCCTCCGGCGACTTCGATTCATTGTGCAGTTCCCGTTTCCTGACGCGCAGCAACGCGCCGCAATCTGGAAGACGACCTTTCCGCCGGCGGTCGAGACGACGCGCTTCGATTTCCAGAAGCTCGCACAGCTCAATGTCGCGGGCGGTCAGATTCGAAACATCGCAATGGCGAGCGCGTTCATCGCCGCGGATCGCGCCGAGCCCGTTTCGATGAAGCATCTCGCCGAGGCCGCGCGCGGTGAGTACGCGAAGACGGAGCGCGCTCCGAGCGACGCCGAAATGCGAGGGTGGAGCTGATGCGCGTCGAGCTTGTCGTCGACGAGATCGTTCTCCACGGCGTCGATCCGCGCGATCGGCATCGCATCGGGGATGCGATCGAAGCGCAGATTCGCCAGCGTCTTTCACGCGACTCGGTCGTCGAACGAATTGCCGCGGACGTTCGGAATCGCGAGCAGACAGTGACGAGCGTCGTTGCCGCGTCCATCCGCGCGGCCGTCGCGCCTCCAACCGCGCGGAGGGGCTGATGCCGGAACGTTCAGCGGCTCGAATCGAACGCTCGAAATCGAGTACGACCGCTGCTCCGCGGTTCACGGTCGGTGAGCGGCAGCACGCCGCAGAAGCAGAGGCCGAGCGCGCTGCCGTCTCGGTCATGAGTCGCTCGAGTGGCGCGTCGCCGTCCATCGGTCATCGGGCAGAATCGTCGTCCGGAGTCGGGACATCGGCGCCGGCCAGTGTGCAGGCTACGCTTTCCGCGAGTGGGCAGCCGCTCGATCCCTCGGTTCGCTCGACCATGGAGCGTCGATTCGCGCACCGGTTCTCCGATGTTCGCGTTCACCGCGATTCCTCGGCGGCGTCGTCGGCAAATGACCTGGACGCGAACGCGTACACTGTTGGCCGGCACATCGTCTTTGGAGCCGGCCGATACGAGCCGGGATCCAACAGAGGCCAGGCGCTTCTCGCGCACGAGCTGGCGCACGTCGTTCAGAGCTCCGGTATCCGAGAACCGTCGGTCATTCGACGTCAACAGAAAACCGATACGCCGACGGTCACGCAGCAGACGACGCAAAACTCGGCCGTGCAAAACGCGGGAGCGAACAACGCACAGGTCGGCGCTGCGGCGGCGACGACACCGCGGAGAGATTTCGTGTTCATCATGGGAGCGGACAAGAAGGGCACGAACAATCCGTTCTACGACCTGGCCGAGAAGTATTTCCGCGCCCATATCCCGGGCGCGACCTTCAACACGTCGACCCGCAATCTCGCGGATCTGCTGTCGTGGATCTCCACCAACGTTCACGATCCGATCGGCAACATCTACATCGTGTCACATGCAAACGAGGACGGCACGCTCTCGTTTGCGCTCGACAGCGCGGACCCGGACGCAAAGATCTCAGTCGCCGAGCTTCGTGAAGCGGTGCACCCCTCCGGCGGTGCCGCGTCGTCCCTAGCGGACGTCTCGAAGCAGATCGATGCCGCCACCAAAATTCACGTCAAGGGCTGCGACATCGGCCGCACGCAAGAGATGGTCGAGCTCCTCGACGAGGCATTCGGCGGGTTCGGGACTGTCACGGCGCCGACGCACGAACAGGTGTACGGGACGGATCCCCAGCTCGAGAAAGAGGCGCGCGCGAAGTTCAAAGCGGATGTCGAATCGAATCACCCGATGCCGGCTCCAGTCGATCCGTCGTTGAAAGGCGCCGACAAGCGGAAGGCGGCGGCCGATCGCCGGAAGGACCTTGCGGCGCGCGCCGCGGACATAAAAGCCGAGATGACGGCGCGCAAAGCAGAAGGCGACGCTCTCGCCGAAGAAGCGAATACGTTCGAGGCGCTCTCAGGGCCGATGTTCCAGCGGCCGGGCACGAAGCTTTTCACCAAAGCAGAGATCCAACCGGAAGTGAACAGGCTCTACTCGCATCTGTCGGAGGTTCAACGGAAGGCGCTCGTGACAGGCCTGGTCGCGCCTGACAATCGTTCGGCGAGCACCGCGGAGGCGAACGGCACGTTCCAACAGCACGGGCAGCGCGTGTACAAGAAGAAGACGTTCACGAATAAAGTCGAAGAGCCGCATACCGCTGCCGAAGCCAACGCGGTTTACGCTGCCGACTTCAAGCAAGCGCATTTCCGGGCGACCGGCACGCCCGTCATCACGAAGACACCCGCGACCGGCGGCTTCACGATTTCTGTCGACGTTCCCGGCAAGGTGACGCCACCCGGTGGCAGCGCCGAGGACGCGACGCAGACCGAGAGCTCGATCGACGTCATACCGGACGATGCGGCGCTGATCGAACAAGGAAAGACGAAGGTCTCGAACCCGGACCGGTACGCCTGGCGCGTCGCGAGCACGCACGCGCGCGGAGTGACCACGCGGACCGTGATCGGAGAGCGTGTCGTTGCGTATCTCCATCATCAAAGTCTCGACGCATCGCCTCATGAGCATTTCGATAAGCCGGAGAGCGACCCGCGGTTCTTTGCGACGTCGACGTTCACTCCACCCGCGGCCGGTCCCGGCGCCGCGGCCGGCGCCGCGGTTCCCACGGTTCGCGTCCCGCGCCCTGTGCTCGTCCCATGACGACGTTTCCCGGCGCGCCGCGCCTCATTCGCGGTGGAATCGTGCAGATCGATCCCGACTCGGGCGCGCTGAAGCGCGTCATCGTGCTCCAGTACAATCCCGATACGCTGACCCGCACGCTGCAGCCGCAGACGGTGACCGAGGACCACGATCGCTCGCAGGCGCTTCGGCTGAAGGGGCCACCGATCGAAACCATCCGCCTCGAGGCGGAGATCGACGCCGCGGACCAATTAGAGACTCCTGATGACGTCGCGTCGCAGGTCGGGATCGCGCCACAGCTCGCCGCTCTCGAGACGCTGCTGTATCCAACGAGCGGGCAGTTGATCGCGAACAACTCGCTGCAGGGCGGAGGAACGCTCGAGATCCTTCCGCTCGAGCAACCGCTCTCGCTCTTCGTGTGGAGCAAGCAGCGCGTCATTCCCGTCCGCGTCACCGACTTCAGCATCACCGAAGAAGCGTTCGATCCGCAGCTCAATCCGATCCGCGCCAAAGTCGCAATGTCGATGCGAGTGCTCTCGATCGACGATCTCGGCTTCAGCTCGAAAGGCGGATCGCTCTACATGATCTACCAGCAAAACAAGGAGCGGCTTGCCCAGCTGTCGACGGGCCCGTCGCTGCCGGCACTTGGCCTCACGGGGATTCCATGAGCACGAGCGACAAGTTTCCACCGACGAGCCGCTACGCAGCCATCGACGTCGCGACGATGCAGACGAGCGACGGCCGCACGATCGCGTATTTGCGACGCCGCTTCGCTCCGCAGCCCGATCGCTTCGCGCTGCTTCGCGAGCACGTCGTCATCGCCGGCCAACGTCTCGATCACATCGCCGCGCAATACCTCGGCGACCCTGAGCAGTTCTGGCGGATCGCTGATGCAAACGGCGCCGTCGCGCCCGAGACGATGACCGACGAAGCCGGGAACATCATCCGCATCACGCTGCCCGCGGACGTCCCGGCGATGACCGAGGAGCAATAGGCGGCCATGGCGTCGATCAAGAACGTTCAGCTCACCCTGCTCATCGGCCCGACCGTACCGATTCCCGCGCCGCGGCCGGTGATGGAAGCGCTCGACAGCGTCGAAGTCACGACCAGCGCGGGATCACGGTCAGGATTCCGGTTGGCGTTCATGCTGTCGAATCGATCGCCGCTGCACACGGTCTTTCTGATCGCCGCGAACGCACAGCCGCTCGCGCTACGAGTCATTCTCGTCGCGACGGTGAACGGAACGCCGAACGTCCTCGCCGACGGTGTGATCACTCGGCAAGAGGTTGCGCCCGCGGGGGGCGGCATGTCGACGCTTTCGATCATCGGCGAGGATCTGACGACGGTGATGGACCGTCAGGAGTTCAGCGGCATTCCATACCCGGCGATGCCCGCCGAGGCGCGCGTCGCACTCATTCTCGCGAAGTACGCGGTGTTCGGAATCATCCCGCTGATCGTTCCGTCGGTGTTTCAAGACATCCCGATTCCGACCACCAGGATTCCCTCGCATGAGGGAACCGACCTCGCGTACGTCAACCGTCTCGCCTCGGAGGTTGGCCACACCTTCTACATCGATCCGGGACCGCTTCCGGGAACGAACACGGCGTACTGGGGACCGGAGATCAAGGTCGGTGTGCCGCAGCCCGCGCTCAACACGGACATGGATGCCTACACGAACGTCGAGTCGTTGTCGTTCAACGTTCGGCACAACGAAGCGGAGCTGCCCGTGGTCTTCGTGCAGGAGCCGATGAGCAAGGTGTCGATTCCGATCCCGATTCCCGACGTCAATCCGCTGCAGCCGCCCCTCGGCATCGCACCGCCATTCCCGACGCGAATCACCTTCATGAAAGAGACGGCGAAGCTGTCGCCGATCGCCGCGCTCGCGCGAGGCGTCGCGGCAGCGTCGAAATCATCGGACATCGTCGAGGGGCAGGGGTCTCTCAACGTGTTGCGCTACGGGCGCCTTCTGAAGGCTCGCCAGCTCGTCGGCGTTCGCGGCGCCGGAATGGCCTTCGACGGTTTGTACTATGTGAAAAGTGTAACGAGCAGTCTCAAACAGGGAGAATTCAAGCAGAAGTTCTCACTGACGCGTAACGCGCTCGTATCGATCACGCCGGTGGTGCCCGCATGAGCGATACGAAGACCCGGTTCTACGGGAAATACCGCGGGATGGTGATCGACAACATCGATCCCATGCAGATGGGTCGCCTCATGGTGCAGGTCCCCGATGTGTTGACGGAAATGCCGTCGAGCTGGGCGATGCCGTGCTTCCCGGTGAGCGGCAAGCAGATGGGCTTCTGGTCGATCCCGCAGGTCGGAACCGGCGTTTGGGTCGAGTTCGAGCAGGGAGATCCGGACTATCCGATCTGGTCCGGCTGCTGGTACGGCTCCGCTGCGGACGTCCCCGCGCTCGCGTTGGCGACGACGGCGCCGCTCTCGTCGTTCTTCATGCAGACAGCCGAGCAGGTCACTTTCCAGATCTCTGATCTCCCCGGTCCGGCCGGCGGGATTCTCATGAAGACCGCGAGCGGCGCGATGATCATGGTGAACGACGTCGGCATCACGATCTCGAATGGCCAAGGTGCGACGATCGTGATGACGGGACCGACGGTAACGATCAACGCCGGGGCACTGACGATCACATGAGCTCGAGTTCACGATGCCAGCCCCAATAGTGCACGTCGGCGCGACGGTGCTATGCATGCACGGAGGACAAGCGACTCCGGCCGCGCCGTTCCCGCGGGTGCTAGTCAGCGGACAACCAGTCGTCACGGTGACGGAACCGTACGTCGTCGCTGGTTGTCCGTTTCCACCGGCTTCGGGCGGACCGTGCGTGACCGCCCAGTGGGTGCTCGGTGCGGTCCGTGTGCTCGCCGGCGGCGCACCGGTCGTCGTGCAGACCGGCCTCGCCATATGCGCGCCGACCGGCGTTCCGCTCGTCGTCGCCGCTGTTCAACCGCGCGTCATCGCGACGTGATGAGAGAATGCTCATGAACATCGACTTCCCGCTCCGATTCGATGGCCGCGGACGTACGGCCGAAGTGAGCGATGACGACCACATTCGCGACCTGATCGAACAGGTGCTGCTCACCGCGCCCGGCGAGCGCGTGAATCGCCCGACCTTCGGCAGCGGCGCGCAACTGCTCGTCTTCGCGCCGAACAGCGAAACGCTCGCCGCCGCGATGCACATGAGCATCCAAGCGGGACTGCAAACATGGCTCGGCGACCTCATCGAGGTGACCGACGTGCAAGTCGAGTCCGAGGACTCCACGCTCCGCATCGAGGTGCGCTACGTCGTGCGCCGCACGGGCGAAACCGGTACCGCGACGATCGCGAGGTAGACGATGAGCGCATCGGCGTTCTTCTGCTGCGACGATCGTCGTCGCGCCGCGCTGCAGGAAGTTCCGGCGCTCAACGGAATCGACTTCCTGGAGGTCTCGGACCTCCTGCCGGCGGATCTCGATCCGATCGAAGCCGCGCAATACGCGTCGATGCCCGTGAACCAGCGCGATTCGTTGCTGTGGCAACGGAAGCTCGAGGTCTTCTTCGTCAATCCGCTGACGCCGGCCCAGAGCGCTGCTCTGACGCCAACGACGATTCGCATCGACGGCGGCGAAAGGGCGGACAGCCGCGACATCGGCGTCGCGATCCTCGAGACGACCGCGGGCTCCGTGGTGCTGCGCACGAGCAAGCGCGGCGACGGCTCGACGTATCGTCTGTCCGTCGTCGCGAATGCGGATACAGCGGACCCGCCGGCGAGCTTCGACCCGCAACTGTCCGGCGTCGACTTCTCGTTCAAGGCCGACTGCCCGAGCGATTTCGACTGCGCGACGTCGTGCGAGTGCGCTCCGGCCGAGCGTCCGACGATTGACATCGACTATCTCGCGCGCGACTACGCGACCTTCCGCCGGTTGATGCTCGACCGCATCTCGACGCTCAGCCCCGAATGGACCGAGCGGCACGCGGCTGATCTCGGGATCACGCTCGTCGAGCTCGTGGCATACGTCGCTGACTACCTCGCGTACCGGCAGGACGCAGTGGCAACCGAGGCCTACCTCGGCACTGCGCGAAAGCGCGTTTCGGTTCGGCGCCACGCTCGGCTCGTCGACTACCCCATGCACGACGGCTGCAACGCGCGCGTGTGGATGCAGGTCGTGCTCGACAATACCGCGTCGCCGTCAGGGCTGTCGCTTCCGCGCGCGAACGCGATCACCGGTTCGACGACAAAGTTCCTCAGCCGAGTTGCGGCGGCGCCCGTCCTCGACGACGCGCACGTCGGCGCGGTGCTGTCGAATCTCCGACCCGAGGTGTTCGAGCCCCTCGTCGATTCGACGCTGTATCCGCAACACAACGAGATCGACTTCTATACCTGGGGCGGATCGAACTGCTGTCTGCCGAGCGGCGCGACGCGCGCGACCCTCGCCGGCCATTTCGACAAGTTGAAGTCCGGTGACGTCCTGATCTTCGAGGAGATTTGTGGTCCCGAGACCGGCGAGCCCGGCGACGCGGATCCGACGCACCGCTGTGCCGTCCGGCTCACGCAAGTGACACTGACCTCCGATCCACTCGGCGGACGCTTCCAGGATCCCGCGAACGACAATCCGGTCGACGTCACAGACATCGAATGGAGCGCCGCTGACGCTCTCCCGTTCGCGGTCTGCGTGTCGTCGACGGTCGATGACGGACACGGCGGGAAGAAGGCGATCGTCGTCAGCGTTGCGCATGGCAACATCGTGCCCGCCGATCATGGTTCGAGTGTTCTCGAAACGGTCACGCCGCCGGTGCCGGCTCCGACGATTCTTCGTCCGGCCGCGGACTCGTGCGCGTGCGAGGACAACCCGCGCGTGCCGGTTCCCGTTCGACATCGCCCACTGCTCGCTCGACGGCCGCTGACCTGTGCCGCGCCGTTCGACGACACGGCGCCGGCGACGGCGGCAATGCGGTGGGACATTGGCAGCGCGCTTCCGCAGATCCATCTCGAGACGGGACCATCGAAGGACAAGTGGACTGCGCGCCGAGACCTTCTGAGCTCGAGCGAGAATGCGCGGGATTTCGTTGTCGAGACGGAAACCGACGGAACCTCGCAGCTCCGATTCGGCGACGGGACGAATGGTCTCCGTCCGGTGAGCGGCACGGTGTTCACTGCGCTCTATCGCATCGGCAACGGCACACGCGGGAACGTCGGGGCCGACTCGATCGCGCACATTTCGACGACCGTCACGGCGGGAATCGATCACGTCCGAAATCCGATGGCCGCCGTCGGCGGAACGGATCTCGAGTCGGTCGAAGATGTTCGTCGATTCGCGCCGGTCGCGTTTCGCACGCAGGAGCGCGCTGTCACGACCGACGATTACGCGGCGAAGACAGAGCTCCACCCACAGGTCCAGCAAGCGGCGGCGACGTTTCGGTGGACGGGCAGCTGGCGCACGGTGTTCGTCACCGTCGATCCGTTCGCGAGCAAGAATCCGGATCTTCCGTTCGATCCGCCGATCGAATCGGAGCTCGAACGCTACCGCATGGCGGGACATGACCTTCAGGTCGACACGCCGCGGTATGTCCCGGTCGAGATCGCGATGCAGGTCTGCGCGAAGCGCGACTATTTCCGCGCCGACGTCAAGCAGGCACTGCTCGAGGTGTTCAGCAACCGACTGCTGCCGAATGGAAGGAAAGGCGTCTTTCATCCCGACAACTTCACGTTCGGTCAGCCGATCTATCTCTCGGTCCTCTACGCGGCGGCGCTCGCGGTCGACGGCGTCGATACGGCGAAGGTCACGCTCTTCCGGAGACAGGGTTCGACCGACGCGTCGGCACTGATCACCGGCGAGCTGTCGTTCGGTCGTTTAGAGATTGCTCAACTCGAGAATAGCGCGAGCTTCCCTGACCGTGGCGTTTTCCGTCTCGACGTACGGGGGGGGAAATGATGATGTCCGGGAACGGTCGTCTCGGGACCGAACGCTCGCTGCGCTCGCTGGCGGGGCGCTCGCGCTGCGCGCCTCGCTTGCTCGGATGGCGGCTGCGCCGCCTGGCGGGCCGCATCGGGCTTCGCCCTCGCTGGCGGAGAGAAATCGGAATGCTCGCTCCGCTCGCTGGTTGGATCTCAGAAGCTCAGACCTCAGATCTGAGTCCAATTCAACGCGAGCGCAGCGAGCGAGTTCCGCTTCCTTTCCGCCAAGTGAGCGCCAGCGAACGACCCGTCAGCGACCGCAGGGAGCGGTCCGTACCAGCGATGCGGCGAAGCCGCAAGCGCCCCGCCAGCGAGCGCAGCGAGCGTTCAGTCGCCAGTTCCCCCGAGAGCCAACCGTGAGCAACTGTGACTGCTGCGCGGGCATCGGCCCAAGCACCCCGGGCGTGGTCTTCAATCGCCCCGGCCTTTCCGCGATCGCGTACCGAAGCGGAACGTGGCACGAGTTCAAGGAATCACTGCTCGCCGCGCTTGCGGGCAGCCAGCATCCCGAGCTCGCCGGACTCGCTACCCGCGCCGACGACGACTTCTCGATCGCCCTGCTCGACGCCGTCGCGACCGTTGGGGACGTCCTCTCGTTTTACGGCGAACGGATCGCGAACGAGTCGTATCTGCGCACCGCCACGGAGCGCGTTTCCGTTCTCGAGCTCGCGCGACTGATCGGGTACGAGCTCAAGCCCGGCGTCGCCGCGAGCACGCTGCTCGCGTTCGCCGTCGACGACGCCGTCGGTTCGCCCGGCGTCGCGACGATCGACATGGGACTCAAAGTCCAGAGCGTTCCAGGGCACAACGAGAAGCCGCAGACCTTCGAGACCATCGAAGCCATCGAAGCTCGGGTCGAATGGAACGCGATGAAGCCGAAGAAAACCGTCGCGCAGGACCCGGCGACGATGTCCAGCGAGCTGTGGCTCGCGGGCACCGCGACGAACCTCAAGGTCGGCGACGTCATTCTGCTTGTCGGTGCCGAGCGTGAGAGCAGCTCGAGCGACGAACACTGGGACGCGCGTCGAGTGACCGGCGTCATCCCCGACTTCAACGCGCAGACGACCCACGTCACGCTCGGCGGTCAGCTCGGGACGGTCGCTTCGGGCGTCTCGCCTTCAGCGTCTCCTAAAGCGTATGCCATGCGTTCGCGAGCATCCGTCTTCGGCTACAGCGCGCCGGAGTGGAAAGCCATGTCGCTCGACTTCAAAAAGAATTATCTCGGAACCGACTCGCCGACCGCCGACCAACTGGCCGAGTGGCCGGACTTCACGACGTTCTACATCGACATCATTCTGCGTGAAGCTTCGCTCGGTGAAAGAGTCTCGATCGGTGGATCAACCGCGATAAGTGGCACAGGCGGCGTAGATCTCGGCGGCGTGATCTTTCACCTCAACGCGCCTTCGATCTATCTCGATCAGGTCTATTCGGGAATCACAGAGAACGGCTGGGCGGTCGTCGCGACTCCCGACGCGGTCGAGGTCTACAGCGTCGTCGAAGTCACGACGTCCGCGCGTGCCGAGTATGCCATCAGCGGAAAGTCGACGCGCCTGCGTTTGTCCGGCCAGAACTACGACAGCTTTGCCGGCGCGGTTCGCACGACGACGGTCTATGGACAGAGCGAACTGCTTCCGCTCGCCGAGCGGCCGATCAATCCGGCGGTGAGTGGCGCGGGAGCGTCATCGCTGCTGCTCGACCGCAACGTCGGGAATCTCCCGGACGGGCGAACGCTGTTGGTCGCGGGCGCCAGTGCGTCGGACGGATCGTCGGTCTCCGAGTCAATTGTTCTCGACCACGCCGAAGTGTCAGGTGGCGTCACGCGTCTCGTTTTCGCGAGCGCGCTTGAGCACAACTACACGCTCGAGTCAATGACGATCTACGGAAACGTCGCCAACGCCACGCAGGGCGAGATAGTCTCCGAGGTCCTCGGCGGCGGTGACGCGTCGAAGCCATATCAAACGCTTAGCCTCCGCCAGTCGCCATTGACGTACGTGAGGAGTGCCGGCTCGCCAACTGGAATTGCGTCGACGCTTCAACTGCGCGTCAACGATCTGCTCTGGACTGAAGTCCCGTACTTCTACGGTCGCAAGCCGAACGACCGCGTGTATACGACCCGCCTCGACGACGATGGCAGCACTGTCGTGCGGTTCGGCGACGGCATTCACGGCGCGCGAGTTCCGACTGGCCAGGAGAACGTTCGTGCGACGTATCGCAAGGGCGTCGGAATCGGCGGCAACGTCCGTTCGGGCCAGCTTTCGACTTTGCTAACGCGGCCGCTCGGTCTCAAGAGCGCGTCCAATCCACAGCCCGCGACAGGCGGCGACGAGCCGGAGCCGCACGATCGTGCGGCGGGGAACGCGCCCATCACTGTCCTCGTGCTCGATCGCGTCGTGTCGCTGCAGGACTACGAGGACTTCGCGCGGGGCTATGCGGGCATTGCGAAGGCATTGGCGACGTGGACCTGGGACGGTCAAACCCGCGGTGTGTTCGTGACGGTTGCAGGACCGGACGGCGATCCCGTCTCGGACGACGTCGTCGCGCTTCTCACCGGCGCCATTCGCGCCGCCGGTGATCCGTTCGTTCCGCTCCGCGTCGCAACCTATCGGCCGGCATGGTTCGACGTGTCGTTCAAGATGAAAGTCGACCCGGTGTTCGATAAGACAATTGTCACGAACGCGGTCATTGGCGCCCTGCGAGCGAGCTTTGGGTTCGGCGCGCGGTCCTTCGGGCAGCCGGTTTCGTTCTCGGAGGTCGTCGCCGCGATTCAAAATGTGTCCGGCGTCGTCGCGGTCGATCTCGATGTCTTGCGGAGGAGTGACAGTTTCGCGTTCGCGCTCTTCGCCAGCTCGCTGCCGGCCGCGCGTCCGCAGGCTGACTCGCTTGCCGGGATGCTCGCGGCCGAGCTGCTCACCTTGTCCGACGCGCCGATCGTGCCGGGAGATATGCCATGAGCTTCGACACCGAACGCTTGTTCGAGCTGCTCCCGACCGTCTATCGCCTGCGGGATGGCGAGGGAGTCAACGGAACGAAAAACGCTCTCCACGCGCTCATCGATGTCATCGCGTCGCAGGTCGCCGTCCTCGAGGAGGACATCGATCAGCTCTACGACGATCAGTTCATCGAGACGTGTGCGCCGTGGGTTGCGCCGTACATCGGCGATCTGATCGGCTATCGAACGCTGTACGGTCTCACCGACAAGATCGGCAGTCCGCGGGCGGAGGTCGCGAATACGATCGCGTTTCGCCGTCGCAAAGGCACGGCGTCGATGCTCGAGCAGCTCGCGCGCGACGTGACGGGTTGGGATGCGCGTGCCGTCGAGCTTTTCCAGCTTCTCTCGACGACGCAGTACATGAACCACATTCGGCCGCGGAACGTCGTCTGGATCGACATGCGCGATCATGCGCCGCTCGCGACGATCGCCACGCCCTTCGATGTCGCTGCACACACCGCCGACGTGCGCCGGATTGCCAACCGTCGCGGGCGATTCAACATCCCCAACGTCGGGATCTACCTGTGGCGCATCAAGGATTACGAGCTCTCGAACAGTCCGGCCGTCAAAGTCGACGATCATCGCTACCTGTTCAGTCCCGTCGGATGCAACGCGCCGCTGTTCAACCACGCGGAATCGGAGGACGCGATCACGCACATCGCGGATCGGTCGAACGTTTCGCAGCCGATCACGCGGCGCGAGCTGTGGGACGACGCCGAGTCATTTTATCCGGCGAGCATCGCAATCCGCTTTGGCGACACTCCGATTCCAGCCTCGGCCGTCGCGGCGTCGGACCTCTCGGATTTCGCGGGCGCGTGGGCCTACACGACCGATGACAAAATTCTCATCGATCCCGTTCTGGGAAGGCTTGCCCTTCCGCCGTCGCTGACGATTGGTGGAAACAGCGTCGATCTGAGCAGCCCGGTCGTGAGCTTCCACTACGGTTTTTCGACAGACATGGGTGGCGGGGCGTACAGTCGTGTGAAGACATTGACCGACGACCTGGCGCCGATCGAGACGGTCGCGTCGCCGCAAAAGATCGCTGACGGCCTCGCCGCGCTTTCCGGGTCCGGCATCGTCGAGATCGGCGACAATGGACGCTACACGGACGCGTTCGCGATCAACGCCGGCCAGGGCGCGCGGATCGAGCTTCGGGCCGCGGACGGCAGTCGGCCGACCGTCGCGCTGTCGTCGGAGATCGTCGTGAACCTCGATCAGGATGCCGACGTCACCATCAACGGACTTCTCCTCGTCGGGACGTCCATTCGAGTTCCCGCATCAGCGAAGAGTGCGACGCTGCGGCTTCGCCATTGCACGCTTGTACCCGGCGTCACACTCGACGTCGACGGGACGCCAACGCAGCCAACGTCGCCGAGCATCATCATCGAGTCCGATGTGGTGACGGTCGAGGTCGACCATTCGATCGTCGGCGGCATTCGTGCGCACGAGGACGCGACGGTCAACATCACGTCGAGCATCGTCGACGCGGCCGACCCGACCAACGTCGCCTACTCGGCGCTCGATGGCGCGTCAGCCGGCGGCGAAGTCTCGATCGTCGCGAGCACCGTCATCGGCAAGGTGCGATCGCGTGTGCTGCGACTCGTTTCGAATTCTATCATCGCGGCACGCCTCGGCCCGTCGGATACGTGGACGTTTCCCGTTCACGCCGACCGCCGCCAGGACGGCTGCGTGCGATTCTCGTTCATTCCGCTCGGGTCGCGAACGCCGCGACGCTTCGAATGTCAGCCCGCGAGCGCGGACGACGCGCTGCGCGTGCAACCGCAATTCAACGCGGAGCGCTACGGTGCGCCCGCCTATTGTCAGCTCAGCGACCGATGCGCGACCGAGATCCGCACCGGCGCCGATGACGAATCCGAGATGGGCGCTTTTCACGATCTCTTCGCGCCGCAGCGCGAAACCAACCTGAGCATCCGCTTGGATGAATACCTGCGTTTTGGTCTCGACGCCGGTGTCTTCCACGCGAGCTAGAGGAGACTTCGCAATGAAAGGGGATGTGAGCCGCGAAACCTTCGACGCCACGAAGCACTACAGCGGCGTCCGAATGCAGCAGGGACGCGTCCAGACGGATGCGGATTGGAACGAGCAGGGCAGGATTCAAGGACATCGGGACCGCGTCACGGCGCTCGACGTCATCGGACCATGCGGTGCCCCGGAAAACAACGCCGGCTTCGGGATCACCATCTCGGCTGGCGCCCTGCGGATCGGCGCCGGCCGCTTCTACGTCGACGGAATTCTTTGCGAGAACGAGGTCGACGCGCTCGCGTACGAGTCGCAGCCGGATCTTCCCGGGGCGACATCGTGGGCGGACACACTCACGAAGTTGAAGGCGAGCCTCGCTATTGCGTATCTCGACGTCTGGGAACGCCACATCACCGCGCTCGACGATCCACTCCTTCGCGAAGTCGCACTCGGTGGACCGGATACGACGACGCGCGCCAAGACGGTGTGGCAGGTTCGTTTGCTGCCGATCGCCGGAACGGGCAATTCGAATCCGTCGTGCGGCAACGACTTCAAAGAGTGGGACGATCTCACGGCGAGCGCCGATCGTCGCATGAACGCGCGGACGACGCCGGCGGCTGCTGCGACCGGACCGTGCATCGTTCCCCCGACAGCCGGCTATCGCTCGCTCGAGAATCAGCTCTATCGCGTCGAAGTGCACACGCCTGGCGCGGCGGGAGCCGCGACGTTCAAATGGTCGCGCGACAACGGAACGGTCGTCACAGCGATTGAAAAGATCAGCGGAAAAGATCTCACCGTTCACGATCTCGGCCCTGACGACGTGCTCGGCTTCGCGAGCGGGCAGTGGGTCGAGATCAGCGACGACAAGCTGGAGCTCGACGGAAAACCCGGGCAGCTTGTGCAGATCGACGCGGTGAGCTCGTCGTTGCGACGAGTCACGCTCAAGACCGCGCCGACCCCGTTGTCGGCGAGCGCCGATGGCGTCGACCCGTCGTTGCATCCGAAGCTCCGCCGCTGGGACCAGAGCGACGCGACCGCGACGGCAGCGGGCGTCCCGATGACGAGCGCGTGGCTGCCGCTCGAAGATGGCGTCGAGGTGCAGTTCGGGACGGGCACGTTCAGGACCGGAGACTATTGGCTCATCCCCGCCCGCACCGCGACCGGCGAGATCGAGTGGCCGCCATTCGCAATTCCTAATAGCGCGCCCGTTTCGCAGCCTCCGCTCGGCATCAAGCACCACTATTGCCGCCTCGCGCTGCTCTCGTTCGATCCAGCGAAAAACGGGTGGACGATCAGTGATGACTGCCGGCCGATCTTCCCGCCGCTCACGGAGCCATGCTGCACGGACGACGCGATGCACGTCGTCGCGACGAACTTCGTGAACGACGATGCCTTCCCGATTCAGACCTTCGCGAGCGACGGGCTTCGCATTCAGCTCGATTCTCCGGCCGATCCGGCGAGCCTGAACACGGACACCGTCCAGGTCATGATCGATGCCGCGTACACCAACGCCGCACTCGGCGGCGTTCGAGTATTTGCCGACGGCACGGTCACGCGCGACGCGACAGATCCGCGGACGATCGTGTGGAAGTTCGCGGCGAAGAACGCGACGGGCGGAGTTGTCACCAACCCGCCGATCTCTGTTCTTACGGAACATCTCGCCCTCGACATCGCAGCACCGGTGAAGCGAGTCGCGAAGAAGTCGCGCGCGAAGACCGAGGCGGGACAGGCGCGCGCCGCCGCGAGGGTCGCCGGGTCCACCGATGCTGCGCGCACGGCGCCGCTCGGCTCGATCGTGCTGCGCGTGCTGCTCAAGGGACGTTTTATCTGGAGCGATCCAACGTCGTCGGCGAAGCGCGTCTACGTCGACGGCCAGGCATATGGTATCGCGGGCGTACGCGCCGACGGCAAAACGCCGCGCATCGCGCTCGAGCTGCCATCCGGAAACCGATCGAAGGCGAGCGACTTCGAGAGCTGGTTCTTCATCGGCCAGCGCGCGACACCGGCGCCGCTGCAGGTCACACTGGTTCGTTTTCTCAACGGGAATCTCGCGACGAGCTCCGCGGGCGACATCAAGCCACCGCTCCCCGCGGGCACAGCCGTCAGCTTCAAGGCCGACGAGCAGATCAAAACCGTGGAGATCACCTTCAACCGCGATGTGTCGACTGATAGCGTTGGTCCGAACGCGCCGAGCATTTACATCGAGCGCGACGCAGGCCAGCCGGGAACGACCGCGCGCCTCGCGGCCGACCTGCGGGTGTCGAACAATGTCGTTCGCGTGGTGTTGCGCGATCCGCCGTTCTTCAACGCGTCGAAGTTCATCCTCAATTGTCTGGGCACGTCCGCCGCCACCGCCGCGACGCCGATCGTGAAAGCAGCGAACGATGGCTCGGCGCTCGACGGCGACTACGACAACGCGGCCGGCGGAAACTTCGCGCTGCCGTTTACCGCGCTGTAATCAGAAACAGACCTGTCGATGTGGTTTCTCCAAAGGATGCAGACGGCGCGCGAGAGTTCTGCTGTTCACGCGGTTCCACGAATTGCCATCACGATCGACGTCGGCGAGACGTCCCGGAGCATGACCGGCTCGCTATCGCGGAACACGAGTGCTCGATCCGCTCGCGGATCGATCGCGACGACGACACTGCCGAACGCACGGAAAAGCCGCTCCGCCTCGTCGCGCGACGCTTGAATGAGGACGACGTCCGGCGACAGCTGTCCGATCAGCGACTCGGCGTCGCCTCGGACTCCGCCGCCGACCACCGACATGTCCGATTCGCCGGCGAGCGTCTCGGTGAGGATGTCCCGCAAGAGCGGAGGCAGATTGGTGAGAAGCACGCGCATTCGACTAGACCGTCGGGCCAAAGTGCTGACGGGATTCTGTCCGCTCGTGCGGCCTCGCGGCAATGAATCGGAGGTCCCGACTACGAACTAGGTTGGGATGTAGATCCCCGGTCTACGCGAAGACCGGATATTCGAGAATGTGAAATTTGCGACGAGCGGAGCTGGGCCGCGGCCTCGCCGCGCGAGCCAACCTGAAGCTTCTCGAGCAGATTGTGGACGTGATTCTTTACCGTCGCGACCTCGATGTGCAGCTGTGACGCGATCTCCTTGTTCGACAGTCCGCGCTCGATCAGCGGCGCGATCTCGCGCTCCCGCGCCGTGAGGGTGAGCGCCAGACGATCGACGCCCGACTCCGGGGTTTGCACACGGAGCGCACGGAAGAGCGTCGCGGCGATGCGGGGAGAGCAGAGGAGCTCTCCCCGTGCGACGCTTCGAATCGTGTTCACGAGGTCGTCGAGCGTCCCGTCCGACGCGACGTAGCCCGCCGCGCCGGCTTCCGCGCACAGGAGAATGTCGTGTTCGGTCTCCCCGATCGCGAACGCGACGACTCGGACGTGCGGCGTCGCCGACGAGAAGCGCCGAATCAGCTCCGTGCTGTCCCGACTCGCCATGTCGACGACTGCGACGTCGGGGTCGCAGTCGACGAGTCGTCGCGGTGCGTCGCTCGATGGTCCGGTGCAGACGACGTCGAGATCGGCCCGATGCTCGAGGCTCGCCGCGATTCCCTCGCGGTATAGTCGCACGTCGCCAACGATCATCACCCTGATCCGCTCGCGCTCGACCGAAACTTCGACCTGCCGTTCACGCGACATGGTCCAACTCCGTCGGTTGGACGGTACCGCCTACCTGCCTGTCGCGTCGTCGCGGGATCACGACAATACGCCGCCGGGCCGAGGTCCGCAATCAGATGATCGATCGCCGAGCGTTTCCTAGAGCCAGAGATCCGTACGAATCAGTTGGCGGACGCGCCACACCGCGGCGCCGAACAGGTTCGACCGCGCGAGCTCGACACTCGCCTCGCCGATCGCGCCCGCGCGCCAAACCTCGTTCGCTGCAAGCCGCGCGCGCGCCTCGACGAAGCCCGATCGTCCGATCCCCGACGTCGAGACCGCCGCGACCGTCCCGTTCCACGGGGACGAGACGTCGGCGAACGACACCGCGTGGATCGGCTGGCCCGGACTTACTTTCGTCGCGCCGGCCCCGCTGAGCGCGACGCGCACCTCGACCGAATCGAGCGCCGCGAGCGCAAAGAGCGAGTCGCCCGCGCTGACCTTGAGCCCGACGAGCTCCTCCGGCCGTCGCGTGACGACTGTTCCAGCCATCGGCGCGCGAAGCGTCAGCTCGTTCGCTTGGCGCTCGATCGCCGCGAGCGATGCCACCGCGGAATCGCGCTGCGCCTGAACCAAACTGGCGTCATCGGCTCGGCCGCTTGCGCGCGCGGACAGCTCGAGTGCCGTCAGCGAATCCACGCCACCCGCGGCTTCGAGAATCGCGAGATCGAGCGAAGGATTCGTGAGACGCGCGAGCGGAGCTCCGGCGTCGACGTGCATGCCTTCGGTCACGAATACCTCGGTGATGACGCCTTGTTCCGCTGCGTTGACGCGGCTTCCAGCGACCGGGCTCACGACCATCGTTCCGCGACTCGTGATCGTCCACGGGACGAGTAGCATTACGAGCAGGAGGACCCCCGCACTAATGGCGAGTCGACGACGCGCCAAGGCGAGCGTCGCACGACGCGCGCGAACGACGAGCATCGCCCCGTGAGCCCATTCAACGAGTCGGTTGCGCAGCAGGAGCAACAGCACCGCCACTCCCGCGATCAGGCCGAGCGCGCCGAACACCCGCCCGGCCCATCCGAGCAGGAGTGCTGCGAGAAGGCCAAAGATCAAGCCACCGTACGCGGTAGAGAGCGCGCCATAGATCAGAAACACCTTTCGTTCGTGGAACGTCGCTGCGGGCTCGGGCGCGTCGAGACGCAGCACGGCACGCTGCAGCCACCATCGGAAGTGCCCGAATGCGCGCGACCGGAGATTAGGAATCTCTAACCAATCGGCGAGCGCGAAGTAGCCGTCCAAGGGCAACAGCGGATTCGCGTTCGTGAGGATCGTCGTCGCGCCGCCGATGAGCATCGCCGCGATCGCCGCCGTCGCGATCCACGATCCTGGGGCAACGACCCCCCAGGCGATCGTCGCGATGCTGACCACGACGAGCTGAATCCAGGTTCCTGCCGCGGTCACCCACAGTCGCGCGCGCCGCTCCGGAAACCCCCACGCGTCGGAGACGTTGCAGTAAAACGCCGGCTGAAAGTACAGCAGCATGAAGCCGAGCTCGCGAACTTCGCCGCCGAAATACTTGCACATGAATCCGTGCCCGAGCTCGTGAAACAAGATCACGACACCCGCGACGACCCACATCGTGAGCACACTCGCCAGTGTCAGATTGCTCAACGAGTAGGTCGCGCTCACCGCCGCTTTGAACTGCGCCCACCGGCTCCAGAGCACGTAGACGTACGTCGCGAAGAGCACGACCGACACCGCGGCGAACCCGCGCGTGAACATCCAGCGGATCTTCGGGAGCGTGCGGTTCATGAAGTCATCCGGGTCGCCGAACGACCAGCGCATCCGGAGCAGCTCGCCGCGAAAGAGACGCGGTCGTTGTCGCTTGCTGCGCTCCGCCCGCAGCCGCTCGATCTGAAGCGTCGACCGCTCGGCGAGTGTCCGCTCGAGAAATCCGGCATTGGCGAGTTTCTGTGCGAACGCTTCCACGGTGCTCGCCGAGATGCTCAGCCCTTCGCTCCGGAGTTCGTCGGCGATCTGCGCGGGGGTCCGTTTGCCATCGAAGCAGCGCATGACACGCACTTCAGTCGCGCCGAAGCGAAAATACTTTTGCGCGGACAGGTCTTTGACGACAAAGCTCTTCTCGCCGCGATAGACCTGCTCGACGATGGAGATATCTGCGCGGAGAGACGGACCCGCCGGCATCAGCGACTCGGCTTCGCGAGCTTTTCGCCGAGCGAGACGCCGCTGATGATCTCGACGCGGCCGCCGCCGATCTCGCGGCCGACCGTGACCGGCCGCAGTATCGATCGGCCATTCTCGACGACGACCACAAAGCCTTCCGGCGCGACGGCTTCGCGCGGAACGACCGTGACGCGTCGCGGATTTCGGCCGAGTCGAACGCTGACGGAGCTTCCGGGAATGAGATCCGCGGAACCCTGAACCTCGACCACGACCTCGCGCGTGCCGCTCGCCGCGTCGATGATCGGAGCGGCGTGGGCGATCTTCGCCGGCCGCTCGATGGTCCCCGAGAGGATGGATGCGTCAGACCCCACTCGCAGCGATCGCGCGCTCGCTTCCGGAACGCGAACGCGCGCGAAGAGCGGGGCGGCTTCGGTCACGCGAAACAACGTGTCGCCGACCGATACGAATCGGCTCGGCCGCGCGACGCGCGAGGTCACGACTCCCGGAAACGGCGCGACAATGCGCGTGAGCTCGAGATCGCGACGCGCCTTGGCGCGGGCGATGTCCGCATCGTGGAGCTGAAACTCGAGCTGCTCGAGATCGGCCGCGGTCGTTCCGCCAGCCTTCGTCAGCGCATTCGCTCGGACCAACGCCTTGTTAGCGTTCTCATACGTCGCCTCCGCGCGAGCGAGGGCGATCTGCTGATCGGCGCTTTCCATTCTCGCCAGCGCTTGCCCCGACGACACGTGGTCGCCGAGCTCCGCGTACAACGAGTCGATCGTTCCGGCGGACCGCGCGACGACGACCGCATCGTGCTCGACGTAGAGCTGCGCCGGAAGCTCGAGTGGCATCTGGACCGTTGCCGTATCGACGGTGAATTCCGCTTTGACTATCGAGCCCGCGACCGGCGCGGCCTGCTGCCTCGGGCTCGCCGACCGCGCCTCGCCACAGCTGATCGATAGTGCAACGGCGATCGCTGCCGAGGTGGGCCTGAGCGGCGCGCGACGGCGGCCGAAAAAAACGGGACTCATGACCACATCCTCCACCACCAGAGTCGGATCGCGCGCGCGGGATCGCGGAACAACCGGCCGGCGACCGACGCGTTCGCCGTCAGCACGCGCGCATAGCCGTTCATGCCGGGGCGGAGCAGGCCCTCGGGATTCGCGACCGTTCCTCGCACGAGGAATGACACGTTCGTGGAGTCGCCGGTCGACAGCGGCGCGACAGAGGAGACCCGCCCGGAAAATGTGTGCTGCGGCATCGCCGGGATTCGCATTCGAACCTCGTCGCCCGTTCGAACGCGCGTGATGTCCCGCTCATCGACCGCGAACTCGACCTCGAGCGAATCGGTTCGTCCGACGATCGCCAGCAAATCCCCCGCGTCCGCGTGCGAGCCGACCTTCTCTTCGGGCCGAGGGGTCAACACGACGCCCCGAACCGGCGCGCGAACCACGCTCAGCCGAATCTCGTCGTCTAGCAGCGCGGCTTCCCGCCGCAGCACATCGACGCGCAGACGCTGAAGTCGTTCCTCGCCGGCATCACCGCGCGACGCCGCGATCGCCGCGGACCGTTCGGCTGCCGCGACGGACGCCAGGGCCGCATCCCGGCGCGCCCGACGCTCGTCGTCCCAGATGTGCATCATCGGCGCGCCGCTTTCGACGATCATTCCTTCGCGGACGAACACGCGATCGATGACCCCATCGACGGCAGGCCGAATCTGCGCCTGGACGAGCGGGCGGAACGTCGGATTCGATCCGTCGACGCGGAGCGGCCAACGGATCAGCGTCAGCAGCGCGACGACGGCGATGGTCGCGCCGGCGAACAGGAGCCGTTTGCGCGCAGGAATCTCGAAGAACGCCTCGCGCCGCGCTTTGATCGCGCCGATCGCGTCGGCGAGCGGAACTTGATGATAGAGCCGGGCGTTGCGGACGGCGACCGTCGCCTGGTTGGCGAGAATGCCGGCGAGCTCGCGCTCACGAGGCGACGCGAAATCGGCTTGTGAAGATTCGAATAAAAGAATTCCAACGATCCCTTCTTCGTCCTTGAGCGGCAGATAGAGCGCGCTCATCGCTCCGTCGCGCTCGAGATCTCCGCTGAAGATGTGCAGGAACATCACTTCCGCGTCCGAGCCGGGATCGGTGCGCTCGGAGAGATAGAACGACTGTCCGACGCCCGCCGCCCAGGCTGCGCGGACCGCGAGGTCCTGCAATGCCGAGTTGTCGGGATCGATGCCATCGGCACCTGCGACGGCGCGGATGTCGCACGCGCCATGCTCGTAGAGTGCGACGGCCCCGCGGTCGAAGCTCAGCGCCTTGCTCGCAAGATTCACGACCGACCGCAGCACCCGGTCGAGGTCGAGCGTCGACGTGATCTCGCGGCTCATCTCCGTGATGAGCTCGAGATCGCGCGCCGCATCGCTCGCCTGGCGGCGCGTCTTCGACAGCCGTCCCGCACTCGACATCGCGGCGGCCGCGGTCTCCGTTAGACGACGGATCGCGTCGTGTTCCGCCGACGTAAAGTCGCCGCCAGTGCTCAGCGAACGCGTGACCCGAAGGATCGCGGTCAGCCTGCCGTCGACGACGACGTCCGAGGCGAGAATCGCGGAGTCGACTTCGCGATCGACCGCGAAGCCGGCACTCAACGCCGGGATCACGGTTCCCGCCAGCCCGTCGCGCGTTTTGCCGACCACGCCTCGGCACTCGACGTTGTCGCCCTTCGGAATCCAGATGGACGCACCGTCGGCCGACACAACGCCGCACGCGGCCCGAAGCAGCTGCGCGGCGATGACGCCGGAGTCGTCGGCAGCGAGGAACTCCAGTGTCGCGGCGTGAAGCGCGTCGCTGGAGTCAGGCCGGATTTCGGTCGCGCCGACTAGGGGTGCTGCAGCCACGATGAGCGATTCGGCGCCTCCTCGCGCGTCAAAGCTCCGGAAGGTTCGCTAACGTGGCGTTTTCAATGGGCACCCGCAACCACCCGTCCCACCCCAAAAAGAGAAGCGGCGCCGAGGAGGTCGGCGCCGCTTCCTAGGAGGAGAAGCTGGTCTTAGTTGCTTACGACGATCGGGGCGATCCGCTGCTCGAGCTCCTCGACGGTCAGCTCGATCGCTTCGGCCTTCTTCTGCGTGATCTCCTTCACCTGGTGCTGCTGCTCGGTCGTCAGCTCGATGCGGACGATTCCCTTGTCGCTGCTATTGGTCTCTGGCATGCTACCCTCGGCGGGAAAGAGTGGATTTTCTTGGACCGGATTTCGTGGGCGCGAACATGCGACACGATCGTAAACCCATCGTGAAAGGGCCGAGGCCAATCGTGAAAAGGCCGACCGGCGGTTTGACCCTATCGGTCGTAAGCGATCCCTTATAAGTTCTCGGCTTCTCCGAAGGGGGCGCCGACGCTCACGCTTCGTCTCTGTGGGGAGATCTCGCTAAAAACCGACGAATCCCCCGTCGAGCCACCCCTCGGCGCGAAAGCGCTCGCCCTCCTGGCCTTTTTGGTCCTCGAGGCGCGCCGACCGCATCGCAGAGAAGCGCTGACGGCGCTGCTCTGGAGCGAATTTCCCGAGGACAACGCCCGCGCCTCCCTCCGACAGGCGCTCTCGCACCTTCGCGACGCGCTCGGACAGACGCTTCGTGTCGACAGAGCCATGGTCGAATTGACTGAGCCGCCGACCTGCGACGTCCTCGAGTTCACGCGGCTCGCCTCGGAAGACCCGGGGGCGGCGCTCTCGATCGACATTCCCGCATTCCTCGCGAATCTCACGATTCGCAACTGCCCGGTTTTCGAGGAATGGGCGGACGTGAAAAGACAGGATCTGCTCGAAGCCTATCGGGTGGTCGCACGAGATCGATCGCGCGATGCGATCGCGCGACGTTCCTGGCGTGAAGCGCGCTCGCTCGCCGAGCGTTGGATCGCCGTCGATTCGCTGAGCGACGACGCGGTCGCGGCCCTGGTCGAGTCGCGGTACATGGAAGGCGACCGCGAGGGCGCGCTTGCGGTCTATCGACGTCACGTCGAGCACATGCAGACAGATGCGCAGCGACCCCCGTCGCGGTCGCTCGCCGCGCTTGCGTCTCGTCTCGAGTCGTCGGCGCCGTCACGATCGGCTGCGCGGCTCACTACCTATAGAAGGGAGGTTGCGCCGCCTCTCGACGCCAGCCTCGTCGCGCGAGAAGCCGAATGGAACGCGCTCAAGAGCGCGTGGGATGCGGTGCTCGCGTCGGGTGACAGCCGAGTCGTTCTGATCGAAGGAGATCCGGGAGCGGGAAAAACTCGGCTCGCGGAAGATTTCCTGCGCTCGGTGACCGCGCGGGGCGGCGTCGTGCTCAAGGGGCGCGCCTACGACGCGCAGGCCGGAGTTCCCCTCGGCACGGCGATCGAGGTGTTGCGCTCGGCCCTCGACGCGCCGGGGCTCGCGGGGGTCGATCCCGAATGGCTCGCCGATGTCTCGCGCGTGTTGCCCGAGCTGCGTCGACGATTTCCCGGACTTCCCGACAAGACCAATGCGGCGAGCATCGCCGATGGTTGGCGTTTGTTCGAGGCCGTCGCGCAGGTGCTGCTCGCGATCGCCGACGAGAGTCCGATTGCGATTCTTCTCGACGACCTTCAGTGGTGCGACGCCGACAGCTGTGGCCTCATCCACTTCCTCGTGCGTCGACTCTCGGATGCGCGCGTCCTGTGGTGTGCGACGCTCACCGTGGGAGAGATGGAGCGCGACTCGCCAGCGGCGCGCCTCGGTCGCGCGCTTCGGGCCGGGCATCGTCCGGACGTGTTGCAGCTCGCGCCGCTGAGCGCGGACGAAGTGCTGCGTGTGATTCGCGACGCGGGCCGGCTCGGAGATGAACCGGACGTGCGCGCGCTCGCGTCGCGCGTTCACACGGTAGCCGGTGGCAATCCGTTCTACGTGTTCGAGCTGTTGCGCACGATGTTCGCGCAGCGCCTGTTGTCGGTAGACGCGTCGAGTGGGGCGTGGACGATTCAGTCCGCAGCCGTGGCAAGCGTTGCGGATGGAGAGATCGCGCCGACTGCGCACGAGGTCATCTTCGGGCGCATCGACTCGCTCCAGCCGGAGATCTACGCGGTGCTGGTGAGCATCACGGTCGCGGGCCGCGGATGCCGTGCGGACGCGCTCTCGCATCTGCATGGCATCTCTCGCCTCCACGCGGCGATGATCGGCGACGAGCTGGTGGAGCGGCGGCTCGCGGTCGAAGAGGATGGCGTGTATCGCTGCGCCCATCCGGCGATCGCGAGCGTCGTCCGCGCGAAGCTCACGACCTCTCGGCGCCGAGAGGTCGAGCGCGCCCTCGAGATGGTCGACGAGGTGATCAGACCGCCCGCCCGCATCGCCGATCAGACTTTACTAAAGACGTCTGATGCCGTGGCGATCGGACGGGGCGCGTGACGCCTGCCAAATTCTATCTGGACGCCGTTACGCGGTAGGAATTTTTATAGGGCTTTCCATCGAGAGACGTCGTGCCGTTGCCGGCCGTGAGGATCGCAACGCGGGGGTAGTTCGCGGTGTCGTTCGGCACGATGGTCCACCCGGTGCAATAACCGCCCGCTGCGGCGGTGCAGGTGACCAACGCGCGCCCGGTGTTCGCGAACGCCGGCCCCATGGCCAGTTTGTACGTCGTCTTCTTGCTGCCGTAGTCGAAGTCGACGATCAACGAGCAGTTGCCGTACGACGCGCCCGCGGACAACAGCTGAATGTTCAGCGAATTCCCAGCCGTGTCGAAACAATGGCTCGCCATCTCGACGCTCGAGTAGTAGTAGCCGTTTGGGAACGGAAGCCCGGCATCCGAGAGCATCAAGTGAAGGGTTCGCAGTGTTTGATTTCCGATGTAAATCCCCCAGCTCCCGTCCGACGTGACATGACTGCTCAGACTGTTGTGAACCCCGCCGATCGGTGAATACGTCGCAAACCCTCCGCCATTGTAGTCGTCGCTTCGAGTCAACAGCGCACCGGTTGCATCCGAGTCGGAGATCGTCGTCGTAACCGGGACGTCGACTGGACCAGATACTGTTAGCGTTGCGGACGCCCTGGTCCCGCTGGCGAGAGACGTCGGCATGTCGGCATCGTGGGCGCAGCCGGAAATCGCTGCCAGTACGAGTATTAAAGAAATTTGATGCGCGCGAGGCATGGGAGCTCCGGTCGAGGTATGAGGGGACGAAGCGGACGAGGTTCTCCGAGGAACATGAACGGACACTCGCGCCGGAAATTGCGGGCGAGCATCGGCGTCGATCGGGCGCGCTCGGCGAAAAGCGTTTGACACATCTCTGAACCGGCGACATTATGGCGTGGCTCGGCGCACTCCGTTCCCCTCGCGCCCCTCGCTGTAACAGCACACATGTCTACGCCGTCCACGCCTCTACCAGCTTTGAAGCTTCTCTTCGCGCCGCCCGATGATACGGCGCGCGAAAAGGCGTGGGCGGACTTTCTCGTGGGATGCAGCGACACGCTGCTTCGTGTCGCGCGAATCATGGGCGGCGACGAGGACGCCGTCATGGATCGCTACGCCTTCATTCTCGACGCGCTTCGCCGCGACGACTATCGACGACTGCGCGCCTACGTCAATGATGGGACGGGCTCCTTCGACACGTGGCTCGCCGTCGTCGCGCGACGTCTGTGCACGGACGAGTACCGAGGTCGCTATGGTCGCGCGCAAAGTGACAGCAAGACGACGTCCGAGCGACGTGCCGTGCGTCGCAGTCTCGGTGACCTCGTCGGCAGCGAGCTCGGTCTCGATGAGCTGCTGTCTCATGACGACAGTCCAGATGCCGCGCTCGAAAAGAAGGAATGGCGCGCCACTCTGGATGCCGCGCTTGCCTCGCTCGACACTGAAGACCGTGTCATCCTCCGCCTTCGGTTCGAGGACGACGTGTCTGTCCCCGAGATCGCACGGCTGCTCGGCCTCGGGTCATCGTTCTCACTCTATCGTCGCGTCAATCGGATACTCGCCAGCGTGCGCACAAAACTCGAGGCTGCGGGGATCTACGATGCCAAGACGTGAGTGCACGCGTCGACGAGCGACATGCGCAAGGCCGCTCGTTTCCATCCGTTCGTTTGTACAGAGTCGCATCCGGCGCGCGTTCTCGTGACCGACACTTCTGGGCGACCGGACGAGGAGGATCACGTGACGCACCTGCGCGAAGCCGAGCTGGCGGCGTTTCTCGACGGCGGGTTGATGGGGGCGCAGCGCCGCCGAGTCCAAGCGCACATCGATATCTGCGAGACGTGCCGGGCGGAGCTCGTCGACGTTGGCCGCGCAACGGAGCGCCGAGGCGCGCTGGCGAAACGAGTCGTCTCTCCGCTCTCGCGCCGTTGGTGGATTCCCGCCGTAGCCGCCGCCGGAATCGCCGCGGTGCTCGTGATTCCTCGCCTCGCGACTCGACCGGGCGCGACGCCTGAACAAACACGCGCGCCGCGAATCACCGATGCCGAGGGTCAGCGTCGCATCGAGCCGATCGCGCCGCTGGATGACGTTACGGTGCCAGCCACCGAGATGGTTTTCAGCTGGCACGCGGTGCCTGCCGATGTCTACAGAATTTCCTTGCTCACCACGAGCGGCGACTCGATCTGGGGGACGGAGACAAGCGACACGATCGCGACCGTCCCGGGCAGTGTGAGCGTGAAGCCGGGAGGCTCCTATTTTTGGCGAGTCGACGCCGTTGCCAACGGCATCGTTGCCACGACGCGAGGACATCGGGTGAACGTCGCGCGCTGATGCCGCTCAGCCACGCGCGAGCTCCGATTCACGTCGCTGCCGCGATTGTCGTCGCGTGCGTCGCCTGCGGGCACGCGAAAACTCCCACGGCCAACACCTCGCGCGGTCCCGGCGACTCGCTCCTTGTCGCTGGTGAATCACTTCTCGTCCGCGAAAAGTACGACAGCGCACGCGCGGTTTGGCGCGCGACGCTCGTGCGTGCGCGAACAGATGGCGACAAGCAGGTCGAGGGCGCGGCGCTCGCCGGAGCCGGACTCGCCTCCTATCGACTCGGCGACTTGAAGGACGCGCGCGCGAGCGAAACGGCCGCACTTGCGCTCCAGCAGCCCATCACCGGCACGCCGGCGCTCCCAAGAGCGTACGGGACACTCGGCTTGGTGTCGGTCGCCGAGGGAAAGTTTCCCGAGGCCGCGACCGAGATCGATCATGCGATCGACGCGGCGAAGGCAAGCCATGACAGCGCAGCACTCGCCCGGTCGTATTCCAATCGCGGTCTCGTCGCGATGAACCTCGGCGACTTGCCCGGTGCCCGAGAGTGGCATCGATCCTCGCGAGCGATGGCCCACGCGATCGGCAATGTCAGCCTCGAAGGCAACGGCCTGACGAACGAAGCCAACGTCGATATCTGGGCCGGCGATCCGCGGCCGGCGATCGCTCGACTCGACACCGCGAGAACTCTGTATCATCGCGCGGGGTTCGCGACGGGCGACGAGGTCGCGCTGAGCGAGCTCGCCACCGCGTACGAGCTCACGGGCGACGTGGACCGTGCGTTCGCCGTACTCGATACGGCGATCGCGCTTGCGCGCCAACTTCACATGGCGACGCAAGAAGCCGAGAAGCTCCGGCTCCTCGCCGGACTTCATGTTCGCATCGGTGATTATCGTCGCGCCGTGACGTACTACGACGACGCGATTGCCCGAATGCGGGCGACCGGCTACGAAGAGCTTCCCAGCGCGCTTCGCGGATCCGCTGAGGCGCATCTGCGTTTAGGAAACTGGAAACGTGCTGGTGCCGATGCCGCGGAAGCGCTGCGCGGAGATTCGATCGCGCACGAGCAGCTCGACGAGCTCGATGATCTGCTCCTCCTGGCCGAAATCGAATTCAAGCAATCCGGATTGGCGGCGGCAGAGCCGCGACTCCGCTCGGCGCTCCACATTGCGAATCAACTCGATACCCGCGGCAGCCGAATCGTCGTCGCGGTGGCGGAGGCGCACCTCGCTGACATGGCGCGCGATCCAGAGCGAGTGCTGCGCGCGCTTCGCGGAGCCGCTCCTGATCTCGCGGCGGGCGACTACGGTGCGGAGTGGGAGACGAGCGCCCTTGCCGCTCGAGCGTATTCGCGAATGAATCGGCTCGACTCCTCGGTTGTCGCGGGGCGCCGCGCCATCGCCGCGGTCGAACGGCTCCGCGGCGAGCTGGCGCTCGAGGCGACGCGCTCGACGTACGTTGCGGATCGCGCTGACGTCTACAGCGACCTCGCGGTGTCGTTGCTGCGGCTTCATCGCGACGACGAAGCGTTCACCGTCGCGGACGCCGCGCGGAGTGGCGAGTTGTTGCGCACGCTTTCTGCGGCGCGCGCGGACGCACGCGATGGCAGCGCGGGGATCCCGCGAGAGCTTTTCGAGAGTGAAGATTTGCTGCGTCGCATCGACGATCTGGTGCAGAAGCTTCGCGAGAGCGAGCGCGGACGCTCGCGCGAGCGCGGCAGTGCGCTGGATTCGGCCGACGCGTCGCTCGCGGCGCAGCTCGCGTCGGCGCGCGCCGAGTTCGAGGCGCTCGCCATTCGCGTCGCACAGCAGCAGCCGCGCGCGGCTGCCTTGTTTGGAGCGGAACCGGCGCAGGCATCGGCGATTCGGCCTGCGCTCGATCGCGACGAAGCGCTCGTCGAATACCTCGTTACGGCGGATCGCTTGCTGATTTTCGTCGTCACGCCACAAGGACTGCACGTGCTCGAGTCCAGTACGAACGCGACGTCGCTCACGCAGCGCGTGCGGCTGCTGCGCGACCTCTGGGGCTCACCATCCGAACAATGGAAATGGGGACTCGACGCCGCTCGGGCGCTCCACCGTGCATTGATTGCTCCCGTTCGCGACGCTGGGCTGCTCGCGGGTGTCCATCGGCTCACCATCGTGCCGCACGGCATTCTCGGTCAGGTGCCCTTTGCCGCGCTCGTCGATGATCGGAGCCAACGGTATCTGATGCAGGATTACGCGATCGCGCTCCTTCCCTCGGCCGCGGCGCTCCCGGTCTTGCGGCGGCAGCGAAACGTGTCCGCGGATCTCGCGGGACCGGCGTCCGGATTCGCGCCTTTTCCGCTCGAGCTGCCGGCGACACAGAAGGAAGTGTCGGCGTTCCAGGCGTCCATCGCGGGAGCGGTCGTGCACGTTGGGTCGCAGGCAACCGAGTTGGAGCTACGGCGCGCGTTGATGAAGCCGGGCGTTGTCCATGTCGCGACCCACGGTGTGCTCAATCTCCGAAATCCGATGTTCTCGCGCATCGAGCTGGCGCGTCCGGCGTCGGTCTCCGCCGACAACGACGGCCGCCTGGAAGTGCACGAGTTGCTCGGTCTCGGAATTCGGAGCTCTCTGGTTTTTCTCTCGGGCTGCGAGACGGGCGCCGGGCAGGATTGGAGCGACGATCCAGTTCGCGGAGGAGCTGAGCTCACGCTCGCGCAGGCATTTCTTTCTGCCGGCGCGGAAAACGTCGTCGTCACGCTGTGGCGAATCGACGATGCCGGCGCGGCCGCTTTCGGCGGTCAGTTCTACCGCGCGCTGCATCGTGAGAGTCTCGCCGAAGCGATAGCAACCGCACAGCGCGCGATCTCGTCCGACCCGCGCTATGCCAGCCCTTACTACTGGGCGGGATACATCCTGAGCGGTACAGCCGCTGGGCCGCAAGAAACGACCTCATCGTCCGTTTCTATTTTATCCAGCACAAAGGTGAGATCGCCATGAAGATGGTGCCGAAGCGCCTTGGTCCAGTCCTTTTGATCGCAGTCTGCTCCGTCGCGCTCATGGCCGGGTGCAACGACGCACCGAAGTCGCTGGTCTCGCCGACGGAGGCTGTCGCATCGTTTGCCAAGTCGACGAGCGGAGTGTCGGTGAAGTCGACAGACCCCGCGTTCGGCGATCAGGGACAGACCAACGAGACCGTGACCATCACGGGCTCCGGCTTCCAGGTCGGTGCCCAGGTGGCGATGCTGCACAACGGACAGGTCGATCCGACGATCGCTGTGTCGCCTGCGCAGGTTCCCAATTCCAACACGATCGTTGTCGTCGTCAGCATTGCTGCGAATTCTCCGCTCGACTTCCGCGACGTCCAAGTGACGAACTCCGATCGCACGCAGGGGATTGGCGCGTCGGTCTTCGAGGTCACTCAGGCGCACGTCATTTCTGGAACGGTTGCGGGACGCGCGGTGAACGACAACGGTGAGGTGACGGGCTCGCTCGCCGACGGTAGCCTGTTCTACTACAACATTTCGACAGGCCTCTTGCAGAGCGTTTCGAACGGCGCGACCGGGAACGGCGTTGCGATCAGCCCGCTCGGCAATGCCATTGCCGGCACCGGCGGGAGCGGCGGTGGGTTTCCGTATCTGTACACGCGAGCCGGTTCGGTCGGCACCGCGTGGACGGCAACGCGCCTGCCGATAGGTCCGACCGCGTCGGGTGGTGCGGCAACGGCACTGATTGCTGATCCGGTGACCGGCCAAGTGACGATGATCGGCGGTTTTGAAACTCTTCCGACCACGAAAGGCGCCGCGTGCAGCAATGCGGTCATCTGGACTTGGCAGGCGGCGACCAGCACGTGGCAGCGAATTCTTCTGCCGAAAAACGGAGCGTGTCAGTCGGCGATTCGGCCGCGCGGCTTGAGTGCCAATGGAGTCGGAGTCGGGGGCGCGGACGGCGCGGCGGTCTGGCGCCCCGACGGCTCCGGCGGCTACACGCTCACGTTGCTCGCCGGCGGAATCTACGCGAACGGAATCAATGGCGACGCGTCGATGATCGTTGGCGAAACCGCCAGTGCGCACGGCACTTCGTCCGCGATTTACTGGACTTCGTCCGCCGCCGGGTGGGGAAGCGCCGTCCAATTCATCGGCGGCTGCATGAGCAGTCGAGACATCGCTGATGCCAGCGGGCGTGCGACGCTGAACAACTGCCCGTTTCCTGGAACGAGCGTCACCTATGCTTCCTATATAGATCCGCCATACACGACCATCACGAAGCTCGGCGGCGTCGGTGGCCACAACAACAATTTCGTCGGCGGCATTTCGCCGTCCGGCAATTACATGGTCGGCTATGGCGTGACGTCGGGCGGAGTTCAGGTGGGCGCCTACTGGCGGCCGTAGCCGCGTCGCGGTCCAATATTATAATTTGCTCATCCAATGAGGGATCGCTCGCGCACCAGCGCGGCGATCCCTCGCTGCGTTCGGGATGCACGGCGCGCGATTTAGTTTCGCTACGCAACGATCACCGGTGTCAAGAGTTACTCGCGCGCGTTTTCGCGGCTGATTCGTCGCGTGATTGTCAAGAATTTCGCGCGGCGCAATGTGCGCTAGTTTTTCCCTTCCACTTTTCGTTCGGTCTGCATGCGCGTTGCGTCGTCCGCGTTCATTCATCCGCTTGCCGTCGTGATCGGCAACGTGACCATCGGCGAGCGAGTGTCGGTCTGGCCGACGGCGGTGATCCGCGGCGACTCGGATGCGATCACGATCGGTGACGACTCGAACGTGCAGGATGGAACGATCGTTCACGTCGATCACGGCGTGCCGACGTCGATCGGAAAGCGAGTGGCGATCGGACATCGCGCGATCGTGCACGGTGCGACGATCGACGACGATGTGTTGATCGCGATGGGCGCGATTCTATTGAACGGCGTGCACGTCGGCACGGGATCGATTGTCGGTGCGGGCGCGGTCGTTCGAGAAGGAATGAAGATTCCGCCGAACTCGCTGGTGCTCGGAGTGCCCGGTCGGATCGTTCGCGAGACGACGGACGCGGAACGAGCGCGGATTCGGATGACGGTGCAGAGCTACTTGGATTTGCAGGGGCAGTACCGGTCCGCCGGACCAGAATATGCACGTGTTTCCGAACAAGATCGGCGGAGCGAATCGCCGGGCAGGTGAGCGCTGCGGAGTTCGATCCGATTGTTTGGGAGTCGCCGACGCTGGCAGTCTAAGTCGTTCGTTGCAGAGGGGTTGTCTATGTCGTCCATCACGTGTTGCGCTCGGTCTGCGGTATGGTCGCGCCAGTTGTCCCCACGGCGGTCCACGTTATCAACGCAAGCGGTGACCCGCAGACAGCTTCGTGATTTACGATTCGTAAGTCGTGCTTCCATCGCAGCTTATCTTACTACTGGCGTGGAAACACGAACGTCTATAGAATGCCCGCCCACGCCCGCAGGTCCCGCCATAGAGACTGAGCCCCGCGTGAGTCGCCGAAGAAGTCGCAGCACCCGAATTCGTAGAACAGACTCGCAGCTCTCGTAGCTCCCGCCTGCTCGACATCCGCCAAAACCGTTTCACCGCAGGAGTACTGTCTCTATGCCGCTTCCCGTCAACCCGCCATCGGGTCCCGTTTCGCTCTCCCCTAACGCGCGTACTGTTCTCGAAAAGCGCTACTTAGTGAAGAACGAGAAAGGGAAACCGGTCGAGCAGCCGGAAGATCTTTTCTGGCGCGTCGCGACTGTGGTGGCCCAGGCGGACCGGAAGTACGGCGCGAGCGATGATGCGGTGGAGAAGGCCGCGAACGATTTCTACTTCCTCATGACGCAGCGTCGCTTCGAGCCGAACTCGCCGACGCTGATGAATGCGGGACGTCCACTTGGCCAGCTCAGCGCGTGCTTCGTGCTCCCTGTCGAAGACGCGCTCGCCAATGGCAAAAACGGTATTTACGACACGTTGAGCGCGATGGCCTTGATCCACCAGAGCGGTGGTGGCACTGGGTTCTCGTTCTCGCGCCTGCGTCCGAAGGGATCGATGGTTCGTTCGACAACCGGAGTCGCGAGCGGACCAGTCTCTTTCATGAAGCTCTATGATGCCTCCACCGACGCGGTGAAGCAGGGAGGCACTCGGCGCGGCGCGAACATGGGTATTCTGCGGGTCGATCACCCGGACATCATGGACTTCATCACCTGCAAGGAAGACCTGACGCAGGTGACGAACTTCAACATCAGCGTCGGCGTGACGCGGAAGTTCATGGAAGCGGTGAAGGCCGGCGCAAGCTATGACCTCATCGACCCGAGCACGAAAAAAGTCGTCGGCACGCAGGACGCGCGGACGATCTGGGATCGCATGATCTTAGGCGCTTGGCGCACGGGCGAGCCGGGCGTCTTCTTCGTCGACGAGGCGAATCGCTACAACCCCGTTCCGCACCTCGGCAACTACGAGGCGACGAACCCGTGCGGCGAGCAGCCCCTCCTTCCATATGATGTCTGCAACCTCGGCAGCATTAACGTCGGGTACTATGTGAAGGACGGGAAGATGGATTGGGACGCCTTCAAGGCGGACATCCATATGAGCACGCACTTCCTCGACAACATCATCGACGTCAATAAGTATCCTCTAAAGGAGATCGACAACCTCTCGAAGCGCATTCGGCGCATCGGCCTCGGCGTCATGGGCTTCGCCGACGCGTGCATCCGACTCGGCATTGCGTACGACACGAACGAAGGCGTTGAGTTCGGCAAAAAGGTTATGGAGTTCGTCGACGTCGAGGGGAAGAAGGAGTCGAGCCGGCTCGCGACGGAGCGTGGCCCGTTCCCGGAGTGGGCGAAGAGCATCTGGGGCCCGGACGACACCTGCGCGCGCGACGAGAACGGCAAGCGCATTCGCCCGATGCAGCTCCTCCGCAACTGCAACGTGACGACGGTCGCGCCCACGGGCACGATCAGCATCATCGCAGGATGCTCGTCGGGCCTCGAGCCGCTCTTCGCCGTTGCGTTCATGCGCAATCAGGCGGGCGTCATGATGCCGGACGTCAATGAGGATTTCGTCGAGATCGCGCGTCGCGAAGGATGGTACTCGACGGAGCTCATGGAGCGCATCGCGAAGACCGGCAGCGTCAACCATCCGGAGATTCCGGAGAAATGGCAGAAGGTCTTCATCACCGCGAACGCGATCGCGCCCGAGTGGCATATCAAAATGCAGGCTGCTTTCCAGGAGCACTGCGACTCAGCGATTTCAAAGACTACTAATTTCGCGTACACGGCGACGGTCGACGACGTTCGGAAGATCTACGAGCTCGCGTACGACATGCACTGCAAGGGCGTGACGGTCTATCGCGACGGCAGCCGCGACAACCAGGTGCTGAGCACCGGCGCGACGGATACGGCGAAGGCTGTGCGGGAAGGGAAGGCGGCAGCACCGGCCGAAGCAGCCGCCGAGCGTGCCGCGCTTGCGGATCTCCACAGTAGCCTCGCGGAGAAGGATGCGGAGATCGAGCGGCTCAAGAAGCAGCTATATGAGGTGGAAGCCGAGAATCTTCAGCGTCGCGCGAAGCGCAGCCGTCCGGACAAGCTCCGCGGCACTACTATAAGGAAGGAAACCCCGCTGGGCGTGATGTTCGTGAACATCACCGAGGACGACAAGGGCCAGCCGTTCGAGGTCTTCGTGACGCTCGGCAAGGCCGGCGGCTCGGCGATGGCGGACGTCGAAGCGATGGGACGTTTAATGTCTCTTGCTTTGAGATCTGGCATTCCAATTATGGAAATCCACCGCCAGCTGCGAGGCATCTCGTCGGATCGCGCGGTCGGGCTTGGACCGCACAAGGTGCTGTCGGTGCCGGATGCGATCGGCATCGCGATCGAAGAGTGGCATCGCGATCGGTTCTCGGGCGTGCAGCAGGAGCTCATTCCGCCGACGTCAGTCGAGGCGGGTGGTCCGCCGCAGTCGGAGATGTTGACGTCGATGACGCATCAGGTGCCTGCCTCCATGAGGACTGCAGGAAATGCGGCGGCGGAGATGGAGTTGCAGTTTGGGTTACATCACTCGTCCGAGGCGTACATCGGTACGTGCCCTGACTGCGGATCGCAGATGGAATACGCGGAAGGGTGTGTGAAATGCCATGTGTGTGGGTTTAGTGAGTGCGGGTGACGGGCAGACCTGTACAGAGGCAAAAACAAGCGCCCCGGACCCGGGGCGCTTGTTGTTTAGAGACGGAGTTCCTTGTCACAGATCACTTATCAAAACCTTGAACTGCGCCGGATTAACCCTTGCGGTTGGCTCGAACGAAGAGCGAACGTGCGATGCTATGTGAATTGGAGCAGTCTCGGAGCCTTAGGTGACTTCTACATGCGCGGCCTAAGACGCTCAACCAATTTCATAGGTGTTATACCGCAACAGGCATGTAGCGGATTTCCAGTTTGCGCCCGAACGCCAGAGTAGTCCGAGGCGTGCCAGGGCTTTTCCGAGACGCGTTACCGGCGGCGACGCCTTGAGCCGCCAGTCTCATCCGTCGACGGATCTTCGTGAACTGACTGCCGAGCGCCTGTCGTTGATTCCCGATTGAAATACTCGACTCTCTTTAGCCGATCAGCTTCACGGTCGGCTTCAATCTTTGCTAAAGATGGAATAGGCACCCACTCGATACAGTTCCGCGTGATCCAATAGTGTGATCGACATGGGAAACTGTAATTGCCGATCGAAGGCCTCAACGTGACCGCTTCTCCGTCGTACCCTAGGCTCCAGTCTACAGGCGAGATTGGAGTCACAACCTCGTTGCCGCATCCACAGCAGCACTTATGAACTGCTGTATTATAGACTAGCGATACATAGAGGACTCCCTCGCTAACACGATCAGGAACGAACTCCACGAACTCGTGAACTAACCTCGTCCGCCTCATGCGCTATCGTCGTTGGCTATGACGTTGCAGTCAATGCTAAATGTCGAGTGAAATTCACTTTCAAAGTCCAGGTAGAAACCGCAGAACTTCTTCCATCGAACTACAGCCAGAGCAGCGTTTAAAGCATTTAGCTCGGCAATCTGGATGTTTTGATCGTAGATTCCTCTTTCCGCCGAGGCGCCCAATGATACACGCTCACGGAAGTGATCGCGTTTCTCCGGTACGCTGCTGGTGACGCGGACTAGGCCAGTCAGCGCGTCGTCGACCTGCGTGATTCCAATTCCGACGTCAATGAACGGCTTGTGAAACGCCTCCAACGCTTCGACGACTATGCGCTTTGACTCGCCCGCGTCGATCGCGAGAAAAGCAAAATCCATGTTCTTGAGTTCTGAGACATTCGTTGCATCGAGATAGTACGGATGTGGCTGGACGCCGCGATGCATCTCCAAGTACGTCCGGGCGTAATAGTCGACCTTCATCAATTTCGACTCTAGAGTCGCAACCGAAGCGGCGCCTGGCGCTCGGAAAGCATTGTGCGACAGAAATACGTCACCGTCGAAAAGGTGGATTTCGCGAACGGGCGTTTTAGCCACCAGGTCGAGAATATACCCGCCTGTCCCACCCAATCCAACAATGGCCAGCTTTGCGAGTTGCAGCTTGCGAACGGCCACACCAATCGCAGCGCGACTAGTTGCCGTGTCCACATATGCAAATGGCGACTCGTCTCCATCCTCGCGGACGACCGGAAAGGTTCGAGCGGAAGCCGCAGGATCGATCACTCTCGCAAAACTTTCCAGAATTGCAATGTATGCCGTGATCTTCTCGTAGTAGTCTGGATAGACGCCCGTTGTAAGGGGCTTGCTGGAGAATCTGTGATTCACCACAAGATTATCGGCAATTTGCCGGCGAGCGCTCTCGATTATGACGCGATTGAGGGCCGCACCAGTATGATCACATGGGGTCTCGCCCGTGAACTCGACTACGTGGTCAGTTGGTTTAGTGGTCTTATCACCCGCTAGAGTGAGCGCTGTAACGATCGTCCCGCGCTTCACCTTTCGGTTTGGCGTGACGTACGGAACATCCTTAACCAGAAGAAAGCCCGACCGAATTTCGAGATCAAAGCCTTCGTCGCGAAGCCTTTTTAGGTCCGCGCTACGATCGATCAGTTGGTGTGGCATTAAAGACCATTCCGCTCTTAATCTCTACGGTCTGACCGGTGACGAGCGTACCGGATGAGTTGTGAGGCCCCTTTGAATACGTCACCGTGATAATGAGGCCCTCACCGCGAGGGGGTTGATTGTCAAAAGCCAAGTTCACGACGTCATCGTAGGTAAGCGATGACGCTACGATCTCTCGCTTTCTGCCGTTGACAATGATGTTGAAGTGTTTGCCGTGCTCCGTGTCGTCCTGACTCATGGCCAACCTCACGCTTAGAGTTCCGACCTTCCTGTTCGTTGCAGTTTACCCGGCAACGTTATACCCTTGCAAGGGAATTGACAGTCACACGTGTTACCGTACGTAACATAGAGTGACGCTGAATATCATCCGTTATCGACGATACCGGCATCACCCATGCGGCGACCAGCTGACGATGCGTTCGCAGAAGATGAGATACGGGCAGCGATCGGCAAACGCATTTCGGAAATGCGACGAAAGCTCGGCCTGAGCGCCAAACGCGTGGCCGAAGAACTTCAGATCTCGCGCGAAGCCGTAACTCATATCGAGACCGGGAGGAACAATATCACGGCCGTTTCCCTGTGGAAGCTGGCAACTCTCTTCGATTGCAACATTGCCGATTTTTTTCCGGCCGTTCCTGACGGCTACGCTCTAACTAAAGTTGACACCGCGAAAATTGAACAAGAGGCCGGCGAAAGAGCCGCGCGTTGGGCTCGACAGCTATTCACATCGAAGCGGCGAGCGACGCCATGATTCTTGAGCGGATTGAGGGTCGAGCGGCCGAGGTCTTGAGAGTCGCCAACGCCAGGACCATTCCAGTCCCAGTCGAGATGATCGCGGGCAAATACCAGATCAGAGTTAGCCGCGCGCCGCATCAGAGTTTTTCTGGAATGCTCATCAGGAAAGATGGACACGCGCTTATCGGTGTAAATTCCCTTGAGGCCCCGGTGCGCCAGCGCTTTACGATCGCGCATGAGCTGGGTCACTTCTTCTTGCATCCACGAAAGGATACGTTCGTCGACTACCGCGACAATCAACGCGATGCGATGCGCACCCCAAGAGAAAAGCAAGCGAACATGTTCGCAGCCGCGCTACTCATGCCGAGCGACCTGCTACGAAAGCATTGTCGATCGTTCGCGCGAGTGGGCCTAAGCGAAGATGAGCTTCATTCGCTGGCAAAGCGCTTCATGGTTAGTGACGACGCAATGCGATTTCGCTTGATCAACTTGAACATTCTTTCGATTGGACAACTTTGACAAATCAAGCGAGCGCAGAAACAGGTGACGTTTCTAACGAGTGGCAGTCTGGCCACAGACCGCTGATTGAATACCAAGACTCTGAACTTGTAATAGGCTTAGTTGCGCCTGTTGGAACGGATCTAGAGCAAATTGCGGCTGGCCTATCCGATCAGCTGAAACGGGCCGGGTACACGCCTGTCCAAGTCAGAGTCTCGAAGGAAATCATCGCGAAGCTGAGCGGCCTGGATCGCGATGGCATGCGAGAAGCTCAAGCCATTGCCGCGTTCCGCAATGCTGGGGATCAACTGAGGCTCGACGGTGGAGACGCGGTCCTAGCCGATGGAGTTGCTGGGCAGATCGCCGCGCGACGCGTGGGAAAGAAGGATCGTAATGCGTATATCATCAATTCGCTCAAGCACCCCGAAGAGGTGCGCCGGCTTCGACGAATCTACGCTGGTGGGTTCTATCTAATCGCAGTCTCACCCGATGATCAAATCCGCAGCCAATTTCTCAAGCGAAAGGGAGTCGCGGATGATGAACTTCTTGATCTCATTAAGAATGACGATGACGAGGTGGCGGCGCACGGTCAAAAGCTTAGCGACACCTTTCATCTGGCGGACTTTTTTGTTCGCGTCGACGGCGATGACCCGCGCCTCAACGGGGAGCTGTGGCGCATTTGCCGAATTCTATTCGGCGATCCATTTGCAACTCCACGATTTGACGAGTATGCGATGTTTCTCGCATTCGCGTCGTCGCTGCGGTCAGCCGACATTTCTCGTCAAGTCGGTGCCGTTATTGCTCGGAAGCAAGACATCCTAGCAACGGGTGCTAACGATTGCCCGAGGCCTGGTGGCGGGTTGTATTGGCCGGACTGGGTTCCCGAATCGAATCGAGTAGACGATCGAGTGGGAACTCGCGACTACGTCGCAGGTGGAGATCCGAATCGGGCACAGCAACGGATAATTATTGAAGACATAGTTCGAAGCGGCGCAAGCCAAGGACTGGATCCCGTAGTCTTACAGCAGGTCTTGAGAGCAAGTGCGCTAAGTGACATAACTGAATACCAGCGCGCAGTTCACGCAGAAATGGAAGCGCTACTTAGTGCGGCGCGAAACGGCGTGAATACGCGTGATGCAACACTCTACTGCACCACGTTTCCCTGCCATAATTGCGCAAAGCACATCATCGCCTCCGGCGTTGAGCGTGTGCTCTTTATTGAACCCTACAGAAAAAGCAAGGCAGCAGAGCTTCACAAAGAAGCGATCGTCGTTGGTCCGTCCGAATCATCGTACGAGCCATCGAAGTCACAGCGGGTTAGGTTCGAACCGTTCGTTGGCGTGGGACCACGCAGATTTTTTGACCTATTCTCGATGCGGCTCGGGGCCGGTCGCGAAATTGATCGGAAACTTGAGACTCGCTCGTGGGATCTGGGAGAAACGGCGATTCTGAGAGTCCAAATGAGGCCGGCCTCCTTTCTAGAAATGGAGGCAGAAGCTGACCGCAGATTCGTGTCGAAATTTCCGCCGAGCAAGCCGCGTTCGACGTCACAGCTGGACAACTCGTGAGCGCGATCCTTCGTTAGCCGGCAACGAGCCACTGCCAGTAGCACAAAGTTCGGGACGAGGGCGCCCCGGATCCTCGCCAAGAGGCCCGACGGGTTTCCCAAATCTCGAAAATCCGCTCGCGCTCCGATGGGGTAATCGACACGATCGGTATCGACCCGGTGATGCCCGAACGTAAGCAACTCGCACCTCGCAAGGCGGACGAGTCTATTCCCCTTGCGCGGCGTGATCATGAGTCCGGTGCCGGTGCGAAGCGCGTTTGTTCGGACGTTAGGCATCAATCGGCCGATTCTCGCAGGCCAGCCGAGCCGGGTCGCGGGCCCACGCTTTCCGCTACTTCGCGGGTGCTGAGCCGAGTCCGATGACCTCGCCGCTCGCAAGCACATGGCCTTTCATCGCCGCGAGCATCGCGTCGTAGCTCTGCTTCGCCTCGCTGCCGACGCTCGTGTCGAGCGCGAAGACCTGGATGTGGTAGCGATGCTTCGGTCCCGCGGGCGTGCGCGGGCCCATGTACGGCTGCGCCGCGCCGCGGATGTTCGGACCGAACGCGGCTCCCGCGGGGGCAGCGGTCATTCCCGCCGGGAGCTTCGTCATCGTCGCGGGAATGTCGACCATCGTCCAATGGAGAATCGGCGCGCCGTTCCGCAGGGCGTCGCCGTCTTGCATGATCACGACGTAGGTCTTCGTCACCGCGGGGCCGGCGCTCCACTCGAGGCCGGGGAACGTGTTGCCTTGATACTGCGTGTTCTCGAGCGCGATGTCGCCCATGTTCTTGAACGCCGGCGACGTCACGGTAAGCGTCGCGCTCCCCTTCGCGGGCGCGTTCGTCAGCGCGAGCTGCGCGATTCCAACTTCAGGATCTTTTGGCGGCGGAGACTGTGCGGAGAGCACGGCGGCCGCAATCGTCGACAGAGTGAGAGCGCGAATGATCATGGTCAGCGAGCCTCCGAAGGTGATCGAGCTGCCGAGTGCCGGCAGCTCGAAGCGTTTCTACGACTACTTCGAAGGTCCGGCGGGCGGCTTTGTCGCACCCGTGGGCGCAGCACTCCCTGTGACCACCAGCGTTGTGAGCATGCCCGCCTTGCGATGCGACAGATCAGCGAGCGGGCAGTAGACGGTGTACGAACCCGGCTTCAAGGTCAGAGTGAGCGTTCCCGACTGGCCGACCGGAATATCAGGCGATCCCTGCTGAACGCCATTGCCCCGCACGAAGAAGCCATGCGTCATCGTCCCTTCGTTCTTCACTTGAAAGGTGATCTTGCCGGCGGGCACGGTGTCGCGTCCCAGTTTCACTTTCCACTCGGACAGCGTGACTGGGATCGACTGCGCGGCCGCCGTCGACGAGAACGCGGCAACAGCGAGGAGAACGAGTAAGCGCATTGCGTGACTCCTTCCAACCGGAACGTGTGTTGTGGGTAATGGGAAGCGCGAGGGCCGCCGCCATCGAAGGACGGCGATCATCCTCAAGCTCGTCGCCTGTTCCAGCGTCCGCCAGTGCGCGCTGGTAAGGGTCGCGGCAAACGATCATCGACTCGGCCCGTTCGCCGAGCGTAAAGTCGGGCGGCGACGAACGCGATGCCTTCCATTTCGCCGAGGAAGGGCAGGGCGCACATGGCGACGGAGATGCGGGTGTGGATGCTCGAGGAGGTCCACCGGCTGCCGGACGACGGCAACAAGTACGAGCTCGTTCGCGGCGAGCTGTTGGTGACGCCAGCGTCGACTGTCGATCCTGAAAGCGAGTCAGTGACGATCATGCAGCACGGTCGCGACGACGTCACAGTGCGCGATGAACTTCTGTGGCGGTCGCGCGGTGAGTTGCCAACCGCAAGCAACAGTTCATCAATAAGTCTCTACTCTCGAATCATCGGACGATCGTCGAAACCATCGCACCAACTCGATCGCGTAGCGTCGCTGAGTATTCGCCCTGCTGCCGCCGCTTGACGCTGTCGGGCTGCACGCGGACGCCGGCATCGTTGAGTGCCGCTCCGAGGCCACGAAGCTGCGCCGAGTCGCGGAGCAGAAACACACGCATGTGCGTCCAGGGAACGAGAGTATCGCTCGCCAAATAGGTAGTCACCGAAATGAATGCTCCTGCGCGCCGAGCCTCCTCGTCGATCGGCGCGGCGACGTTCCGGACGTATCGCGTATATTCATCGACCTTTCCTGGTTTCGCGCGCCAGAAGTAGATCTGGGCGAGAGTCGGCTGCGCGGAAGTCGGCATCACGGCCGTGGAAACCGGATGGTGACATGCGGCGAGCGCGATGACGCAGATGATCATCGCGGATCTGTTGAGGCCTCGCATACGATCGCTCCAGAGCCAGCGTCAGAACTCTATCGACCACCTGCTGAATACTGAGTTCTTGGGACGCTGTTGGCGAGAGTTTTACCGCAATGCGCGCCGCGACCGCCGCGGGAGCTGGCCCGGCATCGACGAGACGCTTCGTCGCTGGCTCGACGCGGAGATTCAGTCCCTCGAGTGACCTCGCGCCGAGCAGGACGAGATCACCTGGCTCGCCGAACACCACTTCGTCGCCGGTCCAAATTCCTGAAACGAAGACGCTCACGGCGCCGGTCCAGCGGCTCAGAACCGTGCCATCGACCCAGCGCACGCCGGTCCTCGACCGTGATGCGATCGAGAAAGGCTCGCCGAATCACTTCATTGTGTCACGCGAATCGCGAAAGGGCGCCGAGAGGCGCCCTTTTCTTCCATGCCAAGCGAGCTCACCGAATCTCTGACTGAGCCGCCGTGTAAATCAATTGTCTACACTCATTTCCCAACAACTCATGCCGTACTTCACCAGACCCACTGGGGCTCTGGCCGTCGGCGCGCTCCTCGCGCTCCCGGCCATCGCAGTCGCCCAGCAGCCGAGTGCCGCGACTCGCGCGCTCGGAATCGACACCTCAAACTTCGACCACTCCGTCCGTCCACAAGACGACTTCTTCCGTTTCGTGAACGGCAAGTGGCTCGCGAAAACACAAATCCCGGCCGACGCATCCAGCTGGGGCGCGTTCAACGAGCTCACCGAGAAGAGCCGCAACGCAATTCATGGAATCCTCGAGGAGGCCGCGAAGTCCAATGCGCCGGCCGGCTCCGACGAGCGCAAGATCGGCGACCTCTACGCCAGCTACATGGACTCGGCGCGTGTCGAGCAAATTGGTATCGCGCCGCTCAAGAGTTCGCTCGCGGTCATCGCGAAGCTGAGCTCGAACAAAGACCTGCCATCAACGTTTGCTCACTTCGCGCGGCTCGGCATTCAGGGGCCGTTCGGCGTCAGCGTCGGCCAGGATCCGAAGACCTCGTCGGTCAACATCGTCCAGATCAGCCAATCCGGACTCGGCATGCCCGACCGCGACTACTATCTGCGTTCCGACCCGGCCATCACGAAGACGCGCGACGCGTACGTCGCGTACATCACGCGTCTGTTGACGCTCGCGAATGTCGCTGATCCCGCCGGCGCCGCCAAGCGCATCCTCGCGCTCGAAACGGCGATCGCCACGCCGCAGTGGAATCGCGCGAAAAGTCGCGACCGCAACCTCGCGTACAACAAGATGACCGTCGCCGAGCTGGCGGGCATGACGCCTTCATACAACTGGAATGCGTATTTGGATAATGCCGGGCTGGAAGCCGCCAAGGACGTCATCGTGCGGCAGCCGGACTACGTCAAAGCGATGGATGGTGTCATCGCGTCGACGCCCGCGTCGACGTGGCGAGAGTATTTGACGTTCAAGCTCCTCGATCGATTCGCGGACGAGCTGCCCTCGCCGTATGTCGAGGCGCGATTCGCATTCCGCGATTCTACGCTCAGCGGCCAGCAGCAGATCGCTCCGCGCTGGAAGCGCGCGGTCAACGTGGTCGATGGCGCACTCGGCGAAGCGACCGGGAGGCTCTACGTCCAGAAATACTTCCCACCGGCGGCAAAGGCGCGGATGGACCAGCTCGTGAAGAACATCCTCGCCGCGTACAAGGTCGGCATCGACTCGCTCGAGTGGATGAGCCCCGCGACGAAGAAAGCCGCGCAGGACAAGCTCGCGCACTTCACCGTGAAGATCGGCTATCCCGACAAGTGGCGCGACTATTCGAGTCTCATTATCAAGCGCGACGATCTCCTCGGCAACGCGATCCGCACGGCCGAGTTCCAGTACGATTACATGGTGAGCCAGCTCGGGAAGCCCGTCGATCGCTCGCGCTGGGGCATGACGCCGCAGACGGTGAACGCGTACTACAATTCCACGAATAACGAGATCGTCTTTCCGGCCGCGATTCTTCAGCCGCCGTTCTTCGATCCGAACGCCGATGACGCGGTGAACTACGGCGCGATCGGCGCGGTGATCGGTCACGAGATCGGACACGGCTTCGACGATCAGGGATCAAAGTCTGACGGAGCAGGGAATCTCCGCGACTGGTGGTCGCCGGCTGACGCAGCCGCGTTCAAGGAGCGCACGACGAAGCTCGGCGCCGAGTATGGGGCGATCAACCCGATCGATGATTTGCATATCAATCCGGGGCTCACGATGGGCGAGAACATCGGCGACAACTCGGGGCTGATGCAGGCGTATCGCGCGTATCGCATCTCGCTGCACGGTAAAGAGGCGCCGGTGATCGACGGACTCACGGGCGATCAGCGATTCTTCATCGGCTACGCGCAGATCTGGCGTACGAAGTTCCGCGACGCGGCGCTTCGGAATCAGCTGCTCACGAATCCGCACTCGCCGGGCACGGCGCGCGCATTCGTGCCGCTCACGAACAACGACGCCTTCATGAAGGCGTTCGATGTGAAGCCGGGCGACAAGATGTGGCGTGATCCGAAGGACCGCGTGAAGATCTGGTAGGTGAATTTCGAGAACAGGGCATAGGCGAGATTCGAATCGCAGGCCAAGTGCCCCAGATAGACCAGCGAGACGAGCGCTTCGAGCGCGCTCGCCTCGCTGGCGTTCCATGCATGATCGCTTTGTGTGATGCCGCGCGATCCGCCTACGCGTCGCACTCGGCGGCGAGCGTCAGCGACTGCGCCTTGCTCTTGTGCCCAGCGGCCTTGAGCATCGGCGGGACTTCAGGATCGGAGACGAACCTCTCCCATCCCTGCTGATCCCAGTCGAAGATCACCCACACGCGGCCCACCTCGTTCGGGTCGCGGAAGATCATTGCGCCTTTCGACCCGTACTTCTTTCGCTTTTCCGCGCTCGTGGTGCCGAAGACCTTCATCCAGCTGTCGAAATCCGCGATTGTCGTCGTTGCGAGTAGCATCTGAGTGTCCTGGTGTATGAGAAGTGGTATGGGTGTTGACTTCCGGCGATCAAACGGCAGCTGAGACCTCGAGGACTCGCTCGTCCGGACTGATCGGGCCGAGGCTCTTGACGATCTGGAACTGACCGGCGACGGCTCGCGCGATGTACATGTTCATGCGCACGTGATGCTGTCCTGGCACCATCTCGGCCGGGCCACCGGGGCCCTGCGAGATCTTTGCGTGGTCGAGCGCCGCGATGACCCCGTCCTGCGCAACCGAACCGGCTTCCTTCACTGCGCTCTCCCAGAGACGGAGGCCGCGATACAGCCCCGAGCACGCGCCTCCGCCGGTGAACTTCGCCGTGCCGGGATACAGCGTGTCGTACTGTTGGAGGAGCTTCTGATCGAACGGATCGCTGAGCGCCTGGTAATAGTCGAGGCAGCTGTACAGGCCTTCGACGAGCTCCGACGGCACCATGTTGAGAAAGTTCTCATCGAAGTACAGCGTGACGAGACGGCCACCCCGCTTGCCGAACCCGGAGTCGCTGAGCTCCTGGAGGAACGGTCCGAGGCCCGGTGGGACAGTCGTGTTGAACACGACCTCGGCGCCGCTGGCGACGATCTTCGCGACGGTCGCTTTGTAGTCGGTATGATCGAGCGGGAAGTATTCCTCGCCGACGATCTCTCCGCCCTTCGCCGTGACGATCTCACGAACCTTGCGGTTCATCGTACAGGGCCAGATGTAATCGGCGGACGGGAGGTAGAACTTCTTCGCGCCCGTTTCGTCCATGAGCCACGGGATGAACGGATCGACCTGCTGCGCGGGGACGGGGCCTGTACAAAAGATGAGCGGATCGCTCTCTTCACCTTCGTACTGCTCTGGATAGATGTAGAGCTTTTGCGCCTGTGTGACCGCGACGCTCTTGATCGCCTGTCGTGTCGAGCTGTAGATCCCGCCGAAAATCACGTCGACGTCCTGCTCCACCAGCCGTGCCGCACTCGCTGCTGCCGCGGCGTCAGTCGTCTGGCTGTCCTCGATGTACAGTTTGACCTCTCTGCCGAGGAGACCGCCTTTGGCGTTGATGTCGCCGATGACCATCCGTGCGACGTTGGCGTTTGCCTCCCCGATCGGCGAGAGTGGCCCTGTTTGATCTGCGACGAGACCGACCTTGATCGGTCGGTTACTGCTCGAGTTGCTTCGTTCTGCCATCGTGCCGTCCTCGAAGCGAAAGTTGCTGGATGTCCCCAGCGCAACGACGGTGGTCTGCTGCGCGGGAGCATGATGTCGCCGCACCGAATCCTTTACATCGGGAGAGTTCCCCATTTTTCCGGAAACGCTTCGCCTCAGTGAGTTCGTCGCAACGTTGGCGCTGGCCCAGTGACCTGACCCCCGAAACCTGATCCAAGAATATTGTTAGTCCTCAGCCGGAGAGGACTATGAAGCGGAGTCGGTTTTCGGACGAGCAGATCGTCGCGGTGCTGCACGAGTGGGATGCCGGAGCGAA
>Ga0308173_10000011_pt1:80000-86150 | contig 86150 bp, 62 predicted proteins | sample PhyPR1_FD_203716 | JGI IMG/M metagenome (GOLD analysis project Ga0308173, IMG submission 203716) | Soil microbial communities from UC Gill Tract Community Farm, Albany, California, United States - DLSLS.P.R1 | ecosystem: Environmental > Terrestrial > Soil > Agricultural land... | reverse complement strand
AAAAAAAATTGATAAGCTTAACACAAAAGCAGAAAAAGAAATAATAGTAACTTGGTCCCGGGCATCTACCATTATACCCACAATGATCGGTCATACTATTGCTATCCATAATGGAAAAGAGCATTTGCCTATTTATATAACGGATAGTATGGTAGGCCACAAATTGGGAGAATTTGCACCTACATTAAATTTTAGAGGACATGCAAAAAGCGATAATAAATCTCGTCGTTAATATTAATAAAAAAATCTAGATGCTTATGATTCAGTAGTAGGAGGCAAACCTTATGCTAAAGAAGAAAAAAACAGAAGTATATGCTTTAGGTGAACATATATCTATGTCCGCTGACAAAGCACGAAGAGTAATTGATCAAATTCGCGGACGTTCCTATGAGGAAACGCTTATGATACTAGAACTCATGCCCTATCGAGCGTGTTATCCCATTTTGAAATTGGTTTATTCTGCAGCAGCAAATGCTAGTTACAATATGGGTTCCAGCGAAACCAATTTAGTCATTAGTAAAGCCGAAGTCAATGAAGGTACTACTGTGAAGAAATTGAAACCTCGAGCTCGAGGACGTAGTTTTCCGATAAAAAGATCGACCTGTCATATAACTATTGTAATGAAAGATATATCTTTAGATGATGAATATGGCGAGATGTATTCGTTAAAAAAAACGAGATGGAAAAAAAAATCTACAGCTATGACGTATCGTGATATGTATAATAGCGGGGGATTATGGGACAAAAAATAAATCCACTTGGTTTCAGACTGGGTACAACCCAAGGTCATCATTCCCTTTGGTTTTCACAACCCAAAAAGTATTCTGAAGGTTTACAAGAAGATAAAAAAATAAGAGATTGTATCAAGAATTATGTACAAAAGAATATGAGAACGTCCTCTGGCATCGAGGGAATTGCACGTGTAGAGATTCAAAAAAGAATCGATCTGATCCAGGTCATAATCTTTATGGGATTCCCAAAATTATTAATAGAAAGTCGACCGCGCGGAATCGAAGAATTACAAATGACCTTACAAAAAGAATTTAATTGTGTAAACCGAAAACTGAACATTGCTGTCACAAGAATTGCAAAACCTTACGGAAACCCTAATATTCTTGCAGAATTTATAGCTGGACAATTAAAGAATAGAGTTTCATTTCGAAAAGCAATGAAAAAGGCTATTGAATTAACAGAACAAGCGGATACAAAAGGAATTCAAATACAAATTGCAGGGCGTATCGACGGAAAAGAAATTGCACGTGTCGAATGGATCAGAGAAGGCAGAGTTCCCCTACAAACGATTCGAGCTAAAATTGATTATTGTGCTTATACAGTTCGAACTATCTATGGAATATTGGGCATCAAAATTTGGATATTTCTAGACGAGGAATAATTTTACTACTTGTCTTTCCCTCCTATCCAATAATTGAACAAAAAAAAAAGACCAATTCATTCTTTTTCTAATCAAGGGGAACGTTTCTAATTCTTAATTCTATAAGGTTGAATAAAAATTCGATTGACCATTTGATATAATTGCTATGCTTAGTGTGTGACTCGTTGGTTTTTTTAGGGTTAGGATTAAAAAAGCCCAGCCCACATAGTATGAACTAAAAACTATAGAACTAATAACCAACCCATCACTTCGCATTATCTGGATCTAAAGAACCAGTCAAGATATGATATATAGGTCATATCTTTGTAGCAACTGAAATCTTTTGCATAAACAAAAAAAGAAATCTGATTCTAAGTTGTAAAGCAAAATAGACAAAAAAGATGTGGATAAACGGAAGGATGAGAGAAAGAGAGAAAAAGAATACCAATGATATAAAATTCCAATATGTAAGGTCTATGAGTAATCTCATAAAAGGCAGTGTAATAAAGCATCAATACGCATTCATACCATACTAAAAAGAATCTTCTTATAGCAATAGAACAAAAAATCAAGAGCTTCGAGCCAATAAAGACTGAGAAGATTGACTCAAGAACCAATTTCATTCTGAGCTCCATTGTAGAATTCGGACCTAACCATTAAGTAAGAAGTGATGGGAACGACGGAACTTGTGAATGCAAAAGATTCTATTGAAAAAGGAATCTTAACGATTCACTGGTCGGGATGGCGGAACGAACCAGAGATTAATTCATGTATTCTGAGATCTGAGAAGTCATGAGTTAACCCTACAAATGAAATAGGGATTGAAAGAGTAAATATTCGCCCGCGAAAACTTTTTTTATTGCAAAATTTAGGACAATACAATAAAGGATAAAATAAGGATTTGGTATAATAATACAATTTTTTTTATTTCTATTTAGAAAACTACAAAGTTTAGTTATCTATTCAAACAAGATATATAAATTACTAATAGATTTAATAAAATCTCAAAGAAGCTCACGTTCAAGGTATTACTCAGTAAATACATATATATCTTAACTTAAGATTGACTATTCTAGCTTAATTCAAATTGAATTTTTTTGAATCCTTTTATTTGCGAGGAGCTGGATGAGAAGAAACTCTCACGTCCGGTTCTGTAGTAGAGATGGAATTCAGAACCAACCATCAACTATAACCCCAAAAGAACCAGATTCCGTAAACAACATAGAGGAAGAATGAAGGGAATATCTTATCGAGGTAATCGTATTTCTTTCGGTAAATATGCTCTTCAGGCACTTGAACCTGCTTGGATTACATCTCGACAAATAGAAGCAGGCCGACGGGCAATGACACGAAATGCACGTCGTGGTGGAAAAATATGGGTACGTATATTTCCAGACAAACCAGTTACACTAAGACCCGCAGAAACACGTATGGGTTCAGGAAAAGGATCCCCTGAATATTGGGTAGCTGTTGTTAAACCGGGGCGAATACTTTATGAAATGGGTGGAGTAACAGAAAATATAGCTAGAAGGGCTATTTCACTAGCAGCATCCAAAATGCCTATACGAACTCAATTCATTATTTCGTAATGTAATAGAAAAAAATGTAGAAAGGGCTCTTAGATATGAAACAAAACCGCATGTTTCTTTTTTTTTTTTTGACAAAAATATTTCTTTTTTTTCTTCGCCCTTTGCATTCAAAGAACGGATTAAAAAAATGATTCAACCTCAGACCCATTTAAATGTAGCGGATAATAGCGGGGCTCGAGAATTGATGTGTATTCGAATCATAGGAGCTAGCAATCGTCGATATGCTCATATTGGTGACGTTATTGTTGCTGTGATCAAAGAAGCAGTACCAAATATGCCCCTAGAAAGATCAGAAGTAGTCAGAGCTGTAATTGTGCGTACCTGTAAAGAACTCAAACGTGACAACGGGATGATAATACGATATGATGACAATGCTGCAGTTGTTATTGATCAAGAAGGAAATCCAAAAGGAACTCGAATTTTTGGTGCAATCGCCCGGGAATTGAGAGAATTAAATTTTACTAAAATAGTTTCATTAGCTCCCGAGGTATTATAAAATGAAATTGTGATCTGTTTCGAGTGGGGTATTTGAAAGAAATAGATTAATTAGTAGATTGTGTCTCACGCATATATCTTTAATAATTCATATCATATTCAAAAATAAATAAGTAAAAAACACGTTGATTATATCAAATTTGGAGACCCCAATAATTTTAGTTCATCATGGGCAGGGACACTATTGCTGAGATAATAACTTCTATACGAAATGCTGATATGGATCGAAAAAGGGTGGTTCGAATAGCATCTACTAATATTACCGAAAATATTGTTCAAATACTTTTACGAGAGGGTTTTATCGAAAACGTGAGAAAACATCGAGAAAACAACAAATATTTTTTGGTTTTAACCCTGCGACATAGAAGGAATAGGAAAAGACCCTATAGAAATATTTTAAATTTAAAACGAATCAGTCGACCTGGTCTACGAATCTATTCTAATTATCAACGAATTCCGCGAATTTTAGGTGGAATGGGGATTGTAATTCTTTCTACTTCTCGAGGTATAATGACAGACCGAGAGGCTCGACTAGAAGGAATAGGTGGAGAAATTTTGTGTTATATCTGGTAATCCTTTAGAATATCCAAATTGGATTCGTTGATACCTCAAAGGAACTTTGTTTTATACAGATACTGCCGGGAGATAGAGTCAAAATTGAAGTAAGTCCTTATGATTCAACCAAAGGACATATAATTTATCGACTCCACAACAAAGATTTGAAGGATTAGGTTTTCAACTTCACCATTCCGTTCGTGGGAATACAATTCGAGATGAAAAATTTCAAGAAACTTATTTTCTTCCAAGAAATAGATTCAGAATTAAGGTAAGGAATGAGAAATATGAAAATAAGAGCTTCCGTTCGTAAAATTTGTGAAAAATGTCGACTAATCCGTAGGCGGGGGCGCATTATAGTAATTTGTTCCAACCCGAGACATAAACAAAGACAGGGCTAATCAGACTTGCCAGAAGAGCCGATGTACAAATAAAGAATCTGTTTTGACATGAAATGGATATATCCATATATCTCTGACTCATATTTACGAGATGATAAAATATGGCAAAAGCTATACCGAAAATTAGTTCGCGTCGGAATGGACGTATTGGTTCACGTAAGGGTGCACGTAGAATACCAAAGGGAGTTATTCATGTTCAAGCAAGTTTCAATAATACCATTGTCACTGTTACAGATGTACGGGGTCGAGTAGTTTCTTGGTCCTCAGCTGGTACTTCTGGATTCAAAGGTACGAGAAGAGGAACACCGTTTGCTGCTCAAACCGCAGCAGCAAACGCTATCCGTACAGTAGTGGATCAAGGTATGCAACGAGCAGAAGTCATGATAAAAGGTCCCGGTCTCGGAAGAGATGCAGCATTACGAGCTATTCGTCGAAGTGGTATACTATTAACTTTCGTACGGGATGTAACTCCGATGCCACATAATGGCTGTAGACCTCCGAAAAAAAGACGTGTGTAGAACTGAACATTGAAGAAATCTCAAGAGAAATAAAAGATTCGATGATCTAATCAAATAATAGTACTATGGTTCGAGAGAAAGTAACAGTATCTACTCGGACACTACAGTGGAAGTGTGTTGAATCAAGAACAGACAGTAAACGCCTTTATTATGGACGCTTTATTCTGTCTCCACTTATGAAAGGCCAAGCCGACACAATAGGCATTGCGATGCGAAGAGCTTTACTTGGGGAAATAGAAGGAACATGTATTACACGTGTAAAATCTGAGAAAGTCCCACATGAATATTCTACCATAACGGGCATTCAAGAATCGGTACATGAAATTTTAATGAATTTGAAAGAAATTGTATTGAGAAGTAATTTATATGGAACTTCTGACGCGTCTATTTGTGTCAAGGGTCCTGGATATGTAACTGCTCAAGATATCATCTTGCCACCTTATGTGGAAATCGTTGATAATACACAACATATAGCTAGTTTAACGGAACCAATTGATTTTTGTATTGGATTACAAATAGAGAGAAATCGTGGATATCTTATAAAAACGCCACATAACTTTCAAGATGGAAGTTATCCTATAGATGCTGTATTCATGCCTGTTCGAAACGCGAATCATAGTATTCATTCTTATGGGAATGGGAATGAAAAACAAGAGATACTTTTTATCGAAATATGGACAAACGGAAGTTTAACTCCGAAAGAAGCACTTCATGAAGCATCCCGAAATTTAATTGATTTATTTATTCCCTTTTTACATATGGAGGAAGACAACTTATATTTACAGGACAATCAACACACGGTTCCTTTATCCCCTTTTACCTTTCATGATAAATTGGCTAAACTCATAAAAAACAAAAAAAAACTAGCATTGAAATCGATTTTTATTGACCAATCAGAATTGTCTTCCAGGATCTATAATTGCCTCAAAATGTCCAATATATATACATTATTGGACCTTTTGAATAACAGCCAAGAAGATCTTATGAAAATTGAACATTTTCGTAGCGAAGATATAAAACAGATATTGGGCATTTTAGAAAAATATTTCGTAATTGATTTAGCAAAAAATAAGTTTTAAATCTATTGGACGTACTTAGTGAAAATAGATTGAAAAAGCACAATTTAGCACAATTAATATATATCATATATTAGAAAGAAATTCCTAATTAAATTGAATAGATGTATCTAGGGAGAATTCGCTTTAAAGAAACTATTCCCT
>Ga0308173_10000011_pt1:70000-75000 | contig 86150 bp, 62 predicted proteins | sample PhyPR1_FD_203716 | JGI IMG/M metagenome (GOLD analysis project Ga0308173, IMG submission 203716) | Soil microbial communities from UC Gill Tract Community Farm, Albany, California, United States - DLSLS.P.R1 | ecosystem: Environmental > Terrestrial > Soil > Agricultural land... | reverse complement strand
AGATCCCAATACACCCAATGCCAGATAGCTGCCAAAAAGCATAAGCCAGAAAACACAATATGTGCTCCCGCTACACCTTCGTAACTCCAAATACCTGGATTCGTTACAGTCCCCCCTGTGATACTCCAACCGCCCCATGAATTGGTTATTCCTAAACGAGTCATGAAGGGTATAACGAACATACCCTGTCTCCACATTGGATCAAGAACAGGATCAGAAGGATCAAAAACCGCTAATTCATACAGAGCCATCGAACCGGCCCAACCAGCAACCAGAGCTGTATGCATTATATGAACAGAAAGCAACCGACCGGGATCATTCAATACAACGGTATGAACACGATACCAAGGCAAACCCATGGAAATACCCCTTATATCAAAGATAAATGGACACTACGTAACTTTATTGCATTGGAAAAGACTATAATATGACTATCCTATGGACCACTCTTGTTGAGTCGATTATTTCCGAACAAGGGTTTCTATTCTGTTGGTAATAATGGAACAATTCTGTTCGTAGGAACAAAGAGAAGCAGATTTATTCTATACTCGATAAGTACCAATACGCAATGGGGGAGTTGATCCCATTTTCGATGAGCGAATGAGTCCATACTTATTTATCATTAGAAAGATCTATTCGTAATAATTTGAGTTTATTCATTCTGTCTTTCTTTATGAATTTTTAGAATCTATGGATAAAATAAATACGATAAAACCAATATGAATATTATAAAGACAATAAAAAAAATTGTTACGTTTCCACCTCAAAGTGAAATATAGTATTTAATTCTTTCTGTCATTTAATGCCTATTGGTGTTCCAAAAGTTATATTCCGAAATCCTGGAGATCCAATTTCATCTTGGGTTGACGTATAGTGCGACTTGTCAGATATATTGGGTCATATGGTATTTCCCCGTTCTCTCCCCCGATCGAGATATCCCCCGTTTCGCCCAAGAAAGATAAATTGAATCATCAAAAATTTGGAGCGTGAAGTGCAATTAGATCCATTTTTGAGGGGATTCATATTACTATTATCAATTAGAATAATTCAATTAGAATAATTTATGGTTGGCTTGGTTGGACTAAAAAAATGAAGTATCCAGGCTCCGTTTAGAAAAAACCCAATTGGATTGGTAAGATATCTATGATTGCTATTCATATTTTTTCTTTGTAAAGAGATCCTAATTGTCAAGCAAAGTTATCTCAACTCTAATAAATACTTGTATAAAATGAATTGAAAAAACAAAAAAGAAATACAAAAAGAAATGGTAATGGGAGCATTTGTCCTATATGTACAAATCCAAATCGGGCGGATCTTTACCCGGAGTAGAGCATAAACCTAAAAAGATGAAACAGACCCATTCAGGAACAAGAAAATACCATCGCGGTTTGGATTAAATCTCGATGAAAGAATACATCAATGAGAAGTTAATTCGATAAGTTTAATGACCCTTTCTTATAACTTCGAATTTTATAATGGAAAATCGAAAATAGAAAAAAGGAGTAAAAACTCGTCTTTATTGAAAAATCGAAGAAAAGCCCTTTCGTTAGAAGTAAGAAAGAACCTTTCGAAAAAAAAAAGAAAGAGGACTTGAATCTATACATTGATTCACAATTTTTTTGAACCGTATGCATCAAAAGGCGCATGTACGGTTCCTAAGGGATACAATTTTACCCTAATCAACCGACTTTATCGAGAAAGATTACTTTTTTTAGGCCAAGGGATTAGTACCGAGCTTTCGAATCAACTTATTGGTCTTATGATATATCTCAGTATGGAGGATGAGACCAAAGAGCTGTATTTGTTTGTAAACTCTCCTGGGGGCTGGGTAATACCTGGGATCGCCATTTATGATACTATGCAATTTGTGCGACCAGATGTCCATACAGTATGCATAGGATTAGCTGCTTCAATGGGATCTTTTATCCTGGTCGGAGGACAACTTACCAAACGTATAGCATTCCCTCACGCTTGGCGCCAATGAGGTTTTTATTTGAGAGAAAAAAGAAGACTATGCCTTCGCCATATGAATACTAAGTAATAATAGCATGGCACTTCGAATTCGATATGAGAAATTTTTGTATTGTTTTTTTTCAAAACATTAGATTCTGTATCGAGAGAGTAGTATGAGATAAGGGGTATTTCCGATTTTCTCTTATCTATCGGGAGTTCAGTTCAGCGTCACAAACTTTTTTGTTTTCATGCCGGAGAGTTCTTAACAATATTTATGTTATGAAAGAGTACGAAAAAAAAAAAAGATTTTTTCCTTATTTGATCGGATTAAAAAGAAACTTTGGGATTGCTGAATCACAGACAAAAAAAAGAAAAAATAAACATATAAAGCAACGGAGCCATCATAGTATTTTTGAATTCCTCCGAAAGGAAGGATGGCAATTTGATTATTTACTCATCTGAGTCTGATAGATTCTATTTTTCTCTTTCTTCAATAGAAAGGAGGGGGGTCAATTTTCTTGTAGAGCCGTATGCACAAAAGATGCCTGTACGGTTGTTCAATTCTATCTTTTTTCTATTCTTTATCATGCGAGATAAGGGAAGCTTTTATTTTGTTATATCATCAGGGTAATGATGCATGAACCTGCTAGTGGTTTTTATATGGCACAAGTAGGCGAATTTGTCGTGGAAGCGGAAGAACTGCTGAAACTGCGTGAAACCCTCACAAGGGTTTATGCAGAAAGAACGGGCAAACCCTTATGGGTTGTATCCGAAGATCTGGAAAGAGATATTTTTATGTCAGCAACAGAAGCCCAAGCTTATGGAATTGTTGATTTTGTAGCGGTTCAAGGAAAATAACATGGATTTCGCGCAAATCCGTGATTTGAGATTTTATCTTCGAATTGAATATTCTAGTAAATAGAAGTAATTCACCATCATTCGGTTAGGATCAATCTAAACCAACCCATCATATTATGTATACGATTCAACATGCCAACTATTAAACAACTTATTAGAAATACAAGACAGCCAATCAGAAATGTCACGAAATCCCCCGCTCTTCGGGGGTGCCCTCAGCGTCGAGGAACATGTACTAGGGTGTATGTGCGACTCGTTTAGATCATGAGCTGTCACAAAAGCAAGAAAACGACTTTGACAGTATCAATGATCAGTACCGGTGAATGGGATAGGATGGAAAAAGGAACTCCCTCCATTATTCAAAAAAAAAAACTTTACCATATCCCTCTATTGTGTATGAAGTTTATGGTTTCCGTTGGTGTAAATCCAATCACCTGAATTTAAGATGATAAGAAATTCTCCATTGGTAACAAATGGTTATCCATTAAGCGGAGGAAATCTTATTTAAAAAGCATAAAACATAAAGATTAGGTAGGCTCCCAATCTGGCAAGAACGGACTAAGAGGGTCAGCTACCCAGCAAACTTTCATAATTAAATACCGTTACTGTATAGGTAGATCTGATTGTGAAAGACCTATTACTGGATAATTCATGGGTAGAGCCAAAGCGTGTGAACTATACAAGTTCCCAATAACATCAATTAGTTGATTAAATAGTAAATTAAAGTATAAAGTAAGGGCTCCGGTGTATAGAGAAGACCTCACCGTTTAATAAGTAACCATAGAAACGAAGGAACCCACTATTTCTTTTTTTATTTCTTTTATTTACTATATTTTTGATACCTAGGAAAATACAATTTCTTATTTCTGTCTTATTTCGCAGTGAAATACCTAAAAAAAAAAAGAAAAAATCGTGGTCGGGAAGGTTAGAGTAGCCAAAGCCATTGGAATTTTGATTTTATACATTGGAAAAATCCGTTTTGTTATTAATAGACTAGGAAGGGGAAAAGAATAACTGAAAGAAAGGCAATCAATTAGTTATTCGTCAAAGTTTCATTTATTCAATGACCAGAATTAAACGGGGATATATAGCTCGGAGACGTAGAACAAAAATTCGTTTATTTGCATCAAGCTTTCGAGGGGCTCATTCAAGGCTTACTAGAACTATTACTCAACAGAAAATAAGAGCTTTAGTTTCGGCTCATCGGGATAGGGATAGGAAAAAGAGAGATTTTCGTCGTTTGTGGATCACTAGGATAAACGCAGTAATTCGCGAAAGGGGAGTATCCTATAGTTATAGTAGATTAATACACGATCTGTACAAGAGACAGTTGCTTCTTAACCGTAAAATACTTGCACAAATAGCTATATCAAATAGGAATTGTCTTTATATGATTTCGAACGAAATCATAAAGTCATAAAGGAAGTAGATTGGAAAGAATCTACCAGAATAATTTAAATTGAGTTACCCGGAGAATGAACTCCGGGAAGGTAGAGTAGAAATTAGTATGAGAAAATATGCTAAAGTAGTCAAAATGAATGAACACGTTCAATTCAATAAAAACAGATTTCTTTTTTTCCGATTCATTTTTTTCTTACGACACGATACTCAAATCTAGATTCACTCAAATCTAGATTCTTGTAATTATGATTCAAGTGAAGAAAAAGTAAGCCTATTTATTTCGGGCTTTAAAACCAGTAGTTCTAGCGGTCGACTCGGTTCTTTCAAATTGTTTCTCATTATTGAGAAAAGGTAACAAAGATAAAATACGAGCTTGTTTTATAGCAAGAGTAATTAATCGTTGTTGTTTCAAGGTCAATCTATTCACACGTCTTGATAATATTTTTCCTTGTTCACTAATAAATCGACTAATTAAACTCATGTTTCTATAATCAATTCGATCCCCCGATTGAATCGGGGGCAAACGCCTACGAAAAGATCGCTTGAATTTAAGAAAAGGTCGCTTGGATTTATCCATGGTTTGTTTGTTTAATTTATTCCTTATCCCTAAAATCCTATTTCTGAATTCTAATTCATTTTAAATCCACCCAAAATAGGATTTTTAAAAAATAGGATTTGTTTATTTTCTATTTAAATATGTTATATATATAATGTCATTTTTTCCCCTTCCTTGAAAGGGTAAGACACAGGTACTTGGTTCGCTCTATTTCTTTATCTCCCCATGAATC
>Ga0308173_10000011_pt1:57500-62500 | contig 86150 bp, 62 predicted proteins | sample PhyPR1_FD_203716 | JGI IMG/M metagenome (GOLD analysis project Ga0308173, IMG submission 203716) | Soil microbial communities from UC Gill Tract Community Farm, Albany, California, United States - DLSLS.P.R1 | ecosystem: Environmental > Terrestrial > Soil > Agricultural land... | reverse complement strand
GACTACTCCTTCCTTTCTATCGAATCGATCATAACCACTACCTACATTCCAGGAAATTGTGCACCACAAATAAGAGCTAATAAAGAGACCCGCAATTCCGTAGAAAGACATCACGATTCCTTGTGGAAAAAAAATGATTTGCTGAGGCGGAAAAAAAGATAGCAAATTTCTACCAAGATAACTGGAAGTTCCAACTAATAAGAAGCCTAATGAACCTAAAAAAAGGATAAAGGCCCAGCAGAAATTACTTATTTTTCGAGACCCCGTTATAAGTTCTATCCATATATCGTCTGATCGCCAAGTCATACTTTACTCGATTGCATTTTATTGGAATTGAGATAATACCCCAGATAAATTTGACTTTACTTTTTTGTTTCCGAAGTAACTCTCATCAACTAGCACTAGTTTGAGGTGAACTAGCACTAGTGTGATGTCAACCTTTAGGAGTAATTCATCAAATTGGTTAAATCTAAAATAATAACATACTCTTTATTTAATACGATCCCACTATACATATCGATATACATATAGATTCACCGACTACATTTCAGCCATCCAGAGATCCTGATCTATTTGAAAATTGCTAGAATTGATATATCCATATATCATGTTTCTGCGGGCATAAGAGTTTTTTCCTTTATGTTCGGTGGCAATCACATGTTATACTATATTCCAATAAATAGATATCCGTGTTATGATACAAGTCCACGTTTTCCAAAAAAAAATGGATGAGATTGGGTCCCGGCGGATCTAAACAATCTTGTTTTTTTGAACATGAAGAAATAAAGAAGCCATTGCAATTGCCGGAAAGACTAGGCCTACTAACGGCACAAAAATAGATGGAAGGTTCAAATTTGTCATAGAAGGGGTACCTCGATTTACTATTTGTATCTGTTATTATGTTATTATATAAATAAAGATATCTTGTAATAATTATAATTAAATTAAGAATTTGAATTCTAATTAGATAATATTTATTATTAATATAATTTGAAGAATTTTTAATTATTAGTATAGATCTAAGTATCTATATATCTAAATCTAACTGAGTACGTATAATAAGAATAAGTGCAAAGAATGTAGAACTGTAGAACTAAATAAATGGACTTATTCATCTCCTACATGAGAAAGATATGTATGATAATAAACTTTATTATTTTTCTTCATTTCTTTGTCTTTTGTTCTTGTCTTCTAATTTTCTAAAAATAGATAAAGAGTTTTTTACCGATTATCGAAAGATTCGTTCGAATCCGACCCAACATGAATTTTTAGCTAAAATGGTTTTTCGGGAGATAGAGAAAGAGACAAAACTCTATTATCTATATTTAAATTTCAAATTCTATACCTAAGACAAGAACAAATTCGTTTTATTTTCCAAAATTCACGAAAGGAAGAACTCACTCTTGGTGATAAAGGCTTCTTGATTCGTAATCAGGAATATAGGTCAAAAAAAGAGTTATCCTCAACTTTCGTTTTGATTCTTTCTACAATTCGATCTTCTATCAGCAAAGAAAAGGCCATTATTATCTTATTTACTTTGATTCCGATAAACTAACTACTTTTTGCTACAAACACAAAAAAATGATTGAACTTAGTGCTCTACTTGATTTTGCTTGACTTTTGATTCAAAGGAAAAAAGGCGTGGAGCTTAAATAACTCACCCAGAACGCTTTTTAAAAGATTACGTGGTACAATTAGGTCAAATAAACCCTTCTGGAATAAGTATTCAGCTGCTTGTGAACCTTCGGGTACTGTTTTATTCAATGTTTGTTCAATTACTCTTTTACCTGCAAATGCAATGTAGGCATTGGGTTCGGCAATAATGATATCCCCCAACATACCAAAACTAGCTGTCACTCCACCAGTTGTCGGAGATGTAAGGATTGCTACATAAAATAATTTTTTATTTAATTGATAATCATATAAAGCAGACGATATTTTAGCCATTTGCATCAAGCTCAAACTTCCTTCCTGCATGCGCGCCCCCCCAGAAGCACACACTATAATAAGAGGTAAATTTTGATTGGCAGCGTGTTCAATCAAACGGGTGATTTTCTCTCCGACTACGGATCCCATACTACCCCCCATAAACTGAAAATCCATAACCCCAATTGCTACGGGAATGCCGTTTAGTTGGCCTATGCCTGTTTGAACAGCCTCGGTTAATCCTGTCTTTCTTTGATAAGAATCAATACGATCTTTATAAGGCTCCTCCTCCGAATGAAATTCAATGGGATCCAGAGAGACCATGTCTTCATCCATAGGATCCCAAGTACCCGGATCGATCAAAAGTTCAATTCTATCCGAACTACTCATTTTCAAATGATATCCACATTGTTCACAAATATTCATTTTTGATTTCAAAAATTTCTTATAATTTAATCCATAACAATTTTCGCATTGAACCCACAAATGCTTGTATTTTTGAGTTACCTCAAGATCATTAGAACTTTCTCTTATAGTTAAATCACTGCCCTTTGTGCGAGTTCGTCTACTGGAACCCTCGTTTTCACTACTATTTCGACTTTCACCACTACAAATGGCCCTATAAATGTAACTGTCACCGTAATTCTCACTACCACTTATAATGGAAGTATCTATACAGATTTGAGACTGAAGATAATTATCAATGCAACTATTAATGTGATTATTCCAACTATATTGAGTATCATACATGTAAGACATGTAAGAATTATAGTAGGGATCTTCGCCCCTAAATCCATTATTCAGATAACTCGAGTTTCGATAACTATAAAAAGAACTTTCTAGTTCACTCAGAAAAGAATGATCGTTGTCAATCTCAAAAATCTGATTTTCAATATCAAAATAGATGGAATAACTGTCTCCATTCCTATCACTAACTAAAAAAGTGTCATCAGAGATGAAATTCCGAATGTCTTTAACGCCGAATAAATAATCAACATTACTGCAACTATGAATGTTTTTCACTTTTCGATTTGGATCTTCACTGGTATTTTCCATAGGACCAAGACTGCCCATTGATTTATTTAGCCCACACCTGCGTTCGAACTCCTTCTTAAACACCATCGAATTAAACCACCATCTTTCCATAGAGTTTTCTTGCCCCCTATTTGCATGAAAATACAATAGATGAATAGTCATTCGCTATAAAATTATTTATTTGAATATCTTATTTCCTATCAGACTAAGCATAGAAATCCAATCACTAGGATTATTAACTAATACGGATTGTGAGTATTGAAAAAAGTTCTGAATCGGGGGGAACACTTCACTATATATTAATATGTTGGAACCCCCTTTTATTATTAAAAATAATCGAATTTTTGATAAAGGGCGGCTTTTCCTATGTCGTGTCAAATTCGCATCGAAAAAAAGAGATTTGTCCTCTCCTATAAAGAAATCAAAAAAAAAATTCGTAAAATCTCGTCTAATACTAATATCTAATCACTAACTAATCTAAAATCTAATAATAAGTAATAAATTAAGGTTCTATTTCACCACGGAACAAAGGGGACAATATACAGGATGGGTAGAAAGAGTTGTAATACTTGGCTTGATTCAGGGAAACTACAAACTACAGCATAGAAAAGAATATACCAATCCTAAGGATCCGTAGGATTAATTGTGGATCCAAGACAACAATAGAAAGATTTGAGTCTTAGATTTTGATTTAGTTTTCTAGATTTTGTATTTCAAATCTTGATCAAAATATATGCAATAGAATCTTAGTTGTATTCGGCTCAATCCTTTTTGTAAAAGATTGGGCCGAGTTTAATTGTAATTCAATTAAGAGAACGAAGGATAATTACTTGAGTTCTTTCTCCTTATCCTTCTTTATTTCCTGCTAATTTATCTGCTAATGTCTACTGTTTTTACTTATCCAAAACGTCCACTGCTGCAAAATTAAATACGATCTCTTTCCATACCTCACAAGCAGCAGCTAGTTCCGGGCTCCATTTGGCAGCCTCGCGAATAATCTCATTACCTTCCCGAGCAAGATCACGTCCTTCATTACGAGCTTTTACACATGCTTCTAGAGCTACTCGATTAGCTACGGCACCTGGCGCATTACCCCAAGGATGTCCTAAAGTTCCTCCACCGAACTGTAGTACGGAATCATCCCCAAAGATCTCGGTCAGAGCAGGCATATGCCAAACGTGAATACCTCCTGAAGCCACAGGTAGAACACCTGGTAAAGAGACCCAATCTTGAGTGAAATAAATACCGCGACTTCTATCTTGTTCAACAAAATCATCACGCAGTAAATCAACAAAGCCCAAAGTTATGTCTCTTTCACCTTCAAGTTTACCTACTACGGTACCAGAGTGAATATGATCTCCACCAGACATACGTAACGCTTTTGCTAATACCCGGAAGTGGATACCATGATTCTTCTGTCTATCAATAACCGCATGCATTGCACGGTGGATGTGAAGAAGTAGACCATTATCGCGGCAATAATGAGCCAAGCTAGTATTTGCGGTGAATCCCCCCGTTAAGTAGTCATGCATTACGATCGGAACGCCCAATTCTCTAGCAAATACAGCTCTTTTGATCATTTCTTCGCATGTACCTGCAGTAGCATTCAAGTAATGCCCTTTGATTTCACCTGTTTCAGTCTGTGCTTTAAAAAGTGCTTCGGCACAAAATAAGAAACGATCTCTCCAACGCATAAATGGTTGTGAGTTCACGTTCTCATCATCTTTGGTAAAATCAAGTCCACCGCGAAGACATTCATAAACAGCTCTACCATAGTTTTTAGCAGATAACCCCAATTTAGGTTTAATAGTACATCCCAACAGGGGACGACCATACTTGTTCAATTTATCTCTTTCAACTTGGATCCCATGAGGCGGACCTTGGAAAGTTTTAACATAAGCAGGAGGGATTCGCAGATCTTCCAGACGTAGAGCGCGCAGGGCTTTGAACCCAAATACATTACCTACAATGGAAGTAAACATATTGGTAACGGAACCTTCTTCAAAAAGGTCTAAAGGGTAAGCTACATAAGCAATATA
>Ga0308173_10000011_pt1:50000-52500 | contig 86150 bp, 62 predicted proteins | sample PhyPR1_FD_203716 | JGI IMG/M metagenome (GOLD analysis project Ga0308173, IMG submission 203716) | Soil microbial communities from UC Gill Tract Community Farm, Albany, California, United States - DLSLS.P.R1 | ecosystem: Environmental > Terrestrial > Soil > Agricultural land... | reverse complement strand
AAAATGGAAATAAGTATAATGGAAATAAAATCGGATTCCAGTCGATGAATCTTGCAATGAGATATGCCCTAGAATAAACCAATAAACAAAGCAAACTAGGCGGTTCGACCAAAATGAATTCTTGTTTTGACTAAATAGTTATGGATGACTTGACAATTCCAATTCGAATCGACCAATTGAATCCGGTATATTTTCCACGTTCATAGGAGTGCGTTTATGTTTCTGCTTTACGAATATGATTTTTTTTGGGCATTTCTAATAATATCCATCCTTGTTCCTATTTTGGCATTTTTCATTTCCGGAGTGTTAGCCCCGATTAGCAAAGGGCCGGAGAAACTTTCGACTTATGAGTCGGGTATAGAACCAATGGGCGATGCTTGGTTACAATTTCGAATCCGTTATTATATGTTTGCTCTAGTTTTTGTTGTTTTTGATGTTGAAACGGTTTTTCTTTATCCATGGGCAATGAGTTTCGACGTATTGGGTGTATCTGTATTTATAGAAGCTTTCATTTTCGTGCTTATCTTAATTATTGGTTTAGTTTATGCATGGCGAAAGGGGGCATTGGAATGGTCTTAGCTCCTGAATATTCAGACAATAAAAAGAAAAACAGAAAAAATAAGATTGAGACAGTTATGAATTCCATTCAGTTTCCTTTACTTGATCGAACAGCCCCAAATTCCGTTATTTCAACTACATTAAATGATCTTTCAAATTGGTCAAGACTCTCTAGTTTATGGCCGCTTCTCTATGGTACCAGTTGTTGCTTCATTGAGTTTGCTTCACTAATAGGCTCACGCTTCGACTTTGATCGTTATGGACTCGTACCAAGATCGAGTCCTAGACAAGCGGATCTAATTTTAACAGCCGGAACAGTAACAATGAAAATGGCCCCCTCTTTAGTGAGATTATATGAGCAAATGCCTGAACCAAAATATGTTATTGCTATGGGAGCCTGTACAATTACAGGCGGGATGTTCAGTACCGATTCTTATAGTACTGTTCGGGGAGTCGATAAGCTAATTCCGGTAGATGTATATTTGCCAGGTTGTCCACCTAAACCGGAAGCGGTTATAGATGCTATAACAAAACTTCGTAAGAAAATATCTCGAGAACTCTATGAAGATCGAATTAGGTCTCAACGAGCGAATCGGTGTTTTACTACCAACCACAAGTTTCATGTTCGACGCAGTATTCATACGGGAAATTATGATCAAAGAGTTCTTTATCAACCACCATCTACTTCAGAGATCCCTACGGAAATCTTTTTCAAATACAAAAATTCAGTATCTTCCGCCGAATTAGTGAATTAGACAGGATTCCTTTGTCCAGAATAAGAAGTGGTGGGTTAATTTTCCTAAATTTAATCGTAAATCTGAAATACTTATACAAATAAAAATGTGGGAGAGATAAAAAAGATGCAGGGTCGTTTGTCTGCTTGGCTAGTCAAGCATGGGCTAATTCATAGATCTTTGGGCTTTGATTACCAAGGAATAGAGACTTTACAAATAAAGCCCGAGGATTGGCATTCCATTGCTGTCATTTTTTATGTATATGGGTACAACTATCTACGCTCTCAATGTGCCTATGATGTAGCGCCTGGCGGGCTGTTAGCTAGTGTGTATCATCTTACGAGAATAGAGGATGGTGTGGATCAACCAGAAGAGGTATGCATAAAAGTATTTGCCTCCAGGAGGAATCCTAGAATTCCGTCTGTTTTCTGGGTTTGGAAAAGCGTGGATTTTCAAGAACGAGAATCATATGATATGTTGGGAATCTCTTATGATAATCATCCACGCTTGAAACGTATCTTAATGCCTGAAAGTTGGATAGGATGGCCCTTACGTAAGGATTATATTGCCCCCAATTTTTATGAAATACAAGATGCTCATTGAATGATAAGAAAGCTATTTCCACTTAGACAATTTCAGATATTCAAGGATTGCACGTTCTGTTATAGATTAAGCAGGTCTAGTTTAGGGAATTATCGATAGGCTAACAACAAAAGACAATTAGGGATTCATTGGAATTCTCACATTTATTTGGAAGATACTTCTTTCGGATGGGTCACACCAATAGGATGAACCAAATGAGTTCTGCATCATGAACTTTGTACTGCGCACATTACTTAGACGGGTTCTAGAAAGGCATATAGGAAGGAATGGAGAAATCTGGAATGAAGAAATCGAATATGAAAGAAAAGACAACGAAATGAGATAATATCGGATTCTATTTCTTTGGATCTGAGCTGAATCTTGTCTATTTCAACTCCCCTAGATTCGGATTCGACTTTTGAGCCTTTCAACAATTAACTAATTTTACCTTTCTAATATGTATTACGTATTCAAATTCGTTTGAACGAGCGGAGAAAAAAAGAGGAGATAGAATCCAATTCTTTTAGATACTTTATCTAAGAAACTCTACCCATCTATGCTCTAGATGGCGTATATCTCGCTAAACTGGATAAAGCTATTATTCTAATCTAGACTCTAAAAGAATA
>Ga0308173_10000011_pt1:25000-32500 | contig 86150 bp, 62 predicted proteins | sample PhyPR1_FD_203716 | JGI IMG/M metagenome (GOLD analysis project Ga0308173, IMG submission 203716) | Soil microbial communities from UC Gill Tract Community Farm, Albany, California, United States - DLSLS.P.R1 | ecosystem: Environmental > Terrestrial > Soil > Agricultural land... | reverse complement strand
TTACTAGATTTCTCGTTTGTTAATTTCCTGTCTTGGTGGGAGGGAGATAAGGATATCTCGTCGTAACAATGAATCAAATGAAAGTGAAAGAAATCTAATTTCACACCTTTTTCCTTTTCTGACGGACCAATCATTCCCTGAAAAAATACTCCTCTTCCTTATTATTTCTAGTTTTTGTATTTAGTACTTTTTTTCTTTTTTATTTAGAAATTTCTAAATAAAAAAGAAATACTAAATAATCTAAACTAAAATAAGAGAAAGAAATTCAATTGAAATAATTCAAAAAAAAAAATACTACTACTAGATTTCTAATGTCGATTCTAATGAATAATTCGTCAATGACGAATAAAAAACAATTCTATGCAATTCTGAAAGGGGGAAAGATCCCTCGGATAGAATCATTCGATTATATTGACAATTTCAAAAAACTGATCATACTATGATCATAGTATGATGGCCGTTGGTCAAGCAGGCCCCCATCGTCTAGTGGTTTAGGACATCTCTCTTTCAAGGAGGCAGCGGGGATTCGAATTCCCCTGGGGGTAGGGTACTACGAAAGGAAGTTGATCATGGATTACCAATAAGGCGAAAATTGATTCTTCCTGGGTCGATGCCCGAGCGGTTAATGGGGACGGACTGTAAATTCGTTGGCAATATGTCTACGCTGGTTCAAATCCAGCTCGGCCCAATAATTCGCCAATCCGCCATGAGATGATATAACCCCCTTTGTACTTCAGAAATACCCGATCCGGAGATAAAAAAGAATCAACTTTTCTGCTAGATCCCGTATTTCCCTGGGATTGTAGTTCAATTGGTCAGAGCACCGCCCTGTCAAGGCGGAAGCTGCGGGTTCGAGCCCCGTCAGTCCCGACGGATCCAATAAATATATCAAAAAATCTCTCCCTTTTTATGAAGGGGACCGGGGGAAGAATTCCATTGTCAAAGCAAAGGGGAAATCCTTATTTCTTTTTTCTTTCCTTTTGGTAGGAGAAAGACATATGCGGTTGGATTAGTACAATTATTGGTAGCATTATAGTCAGTATTCCAAGAAATGCTGGCTTTTTCGATTGCCCCCGATGCATGTAATGGAATCGAGTACTATACTTTTTTGAGGCGCGCATACACAAAGGGAATTCCTTTCTTGTCCAATACAAAATTGAATATAAGAAAATACTTTCCAGAAAAAACAAAAAAAAAAAACAATTTCTTTTTCTGGCTACGGATTTATGGAACCTTACTTACTAATTTGAAGTTGAAAAATAGATTTCATGCAAATTGCACACTGAGCTTTTGGTATAGGTGTCCCGGGACTAATAATCTACGAAGAAAGGAGGGGGAAGGACAGATCAACCAAAGATCCTACTCCTCTTAGAAAGGCGAATGAATCATTTTTCCTATTTTTCATTTTGTTTTAAGGCCCCATCGACGAAAGACCAAATCGGAAAATAGTCAATTTGATGAATATTCATTTTATACGGTCTCATCTTTATCACACTTCTTTGTCTTCCAAGTCAAAAAGTTTCGTTCTAAACTCCTTTCTTTTTCCATTTAGCTTTTAGTCTTTGTTTGGGTTTGTAACTATGTGACCACGTGACCACTGGAAGTGGAAGAGCTATTTGATGAGACTTCATCAGATGATTGTACAAGAAGGAACTAGATAGATTAGAGAGAAAAAAAGAACAGATAATAAAAAATGATAAATAAAGGAATTTTGGATTGGGTCAGCAATCCAAGTTTGGGGCGGTATGGATAAAAGAACTTCCTATGTTATACTATTCAATTCTCGACGACGAATTGATTTGATAGTTCAGATATTGTTATTCATGATATTGATCTGATTCAAGATCATCGAGAGGTAATATTCATTCATTGAATTTACAGGCCAAAGATTTATCATCTCTATGGGATTAAATCCCGAGTTATTGCGAAGTAAAAAACCGATGAGATTATGGAAGTAAATATTCTTGCATTTATTGCTACTGCACTATTTATTCTAGTTCCTACCGCTTTTCTACTTATCATTTATGTAAAAACAGTCAGTCAAAACGATTAATTATTAACTAATTTGAATGAAACTTGACTTCTGAGTTCTTAGCCAAAATTGACGAAATAAAATGAAAAAGATTCCAATTTCATGTCTTAAATGAAATGAGTGGACTAGAATCGGCAGTATTCTAATAGATAGATAGTATGGTAGAAAGAAATAGATGAATCTTTCTACCATACTATCTATCTATTAGATTGTTGTTATAAAGCTGCCCCCTGGAAGAAAATAAAGATAGAGGCTGCATTTGATATGGATCTATATATCAATCTACAATATTATCTTGATATATATGAATATCAATTCCATATATGGGATTGACATAGCATCCAATTCCATTTATTTGCTATATCTATTTGTTCTGATCAATCTGAATTACTCCTATGTCTTATAGTTTGAATTACTATATTTTTGATTTCCAATATGAATCTCGGTATCTATTGAGAGAATCAAATCAATGAAGCAAAAGCGATAGATATAGGCATATTCAAAAAATCACGTAGTAATCTTTTTTTTTAACATTCCCAAGAAGTAAACCATTGACAGTAGTTCCACGGGCATCGAAAAGGAAGAGTAAACCTCACTGATTTTTAACGCCTGAACCATGATATGAAATAAGTCGATAAAGTCTAAATCCAATTTCAAAAATTCGAAAGCGGTAAATGCGCAATATGTGACTCACCTGACGATCTTATTCTACATAGTATCTCGTTAGACAACTACTATGTTTATATCCTTTCTTTCTCATACAAAGTGCGTATACAATTAACAAAACCACTTCTTCTTTGAACAGTAAAGAGAGAAACAAATAAAAAAAGGGTCTGGCCCTCCTCAGTATCACCTAGGAAGAGGCCATTGATTGGAATAGAAAATTTAGGAAGAATTTGGTTCGAATAAATTTCCTGGGATCCTCTTCCTTTCGAACTACAAACATGGGAATCGTTGAAATAGCTCTTTGATTGAAAGAGGATGATTCCTATAATACATTACTCCAGTCGAGTCCAATGGAATTTCAAAATGAAGATATTTTTATTTTGTCCCAAACGTGTTGCAGAACCATCTAGAAAGCAATTGATATTGATACAGTTTGCTTCCTTAACTCAATTAGTAGGACCCCTAGAGTCCACTCCTTCCCCACACTACGAGTGAAAGGGAAAAAGTAAAGACTACCATTAAAGCAGCCCAAGCAAGACTTACTATATCCATATGAATTATGTCCCCTATCTCTATAAATCTAAAGGAATTGTTCCATTATTCCTCACTAATAATAGTAGAATCAATGGTGCAGAGTCAAAAAGAACGAAGACTATTAATAAACCAATCCAATAAATTCGCCCATTTTATAAGAAATTCCTATATGATTTAGAATCGGGAAAGATTAAACCCAAGCAAAATCCGCAGTAACATCTCAAGGGAATGTTCCTAATGTAACATGTAGGAATAATAAGTCCTATTCTTTTTTTGTTGACCCTCATTTCAATTGATTGGATGCTTGAGCACTGAGATATTTTCGTGAGTTCCTCGTATATAATAAAGTATCTTCCGCCCCCTTCCACAACTATTTCGATTTCCTATCGGGCTCTCCAATCTAATCCAAGGTACAGTCATTATACAATGGATTAATAATCTAAAATTTTGATTTGGAGTAGAAGGTAATTGCGAAGTCTTGAGAGCCCCTCTAGCATTCGAATATTTACTTGAAAGCTAAGCCTAAATATGCAATGCAAGGATATTTACAATTTTTGATAAAAACACCCAGACCAGGTGTTTAGAATCAAACAAGTATCAACAGTCTGTTTTCTCTGCTTCTGCTGGCGAATCATTCAGCGGGTTATATCAACAGAAGAAAAAAAGAGATTTCAAGTTTTTTGTTGATCAGGCGACACCCGGATTTGAACTGGGGAAAAAAGGATTTGCAGTCCTCTGCCTTACCACTCGGCCATGTCGCCAAAATGCTACAAATACAAAATAGATGAAAACGTTCCCGGATTACTGAACTGCTTTTTTATTGTACTTGCACCTTGAGTTCTGTTTTCCTTAATTTTTCCTAAAAGTCAAAGAAATCCTAATCCTTCTTCCCTTTTGATTGGGTTTGATTCATCCTTTCAATTTCGATTGAGTCTATCTCAAAATTCATAATGTTCAAAACTTTCTCTTACCTTTCTATTGAAAAATCAAATGTGGATTTTCAGTCGCAAAATACAAAATTCAACTTTCTGAAAATAGGACCCATTAACTATTGACTTAGAATGCATGAATGATTCTTGGATTTGAATCTCCAAATTTTGGTTTCCTAATGACATAAGAAAATACAACTTGATATATGATATATAACTAATCAGTATGGATTTTTTCAATCAAAAAATCCTTCTCAATTTTAATTATTAATAATAATTATAACAACAATTATGAGTATATGTAAACCCCCCAAGATAAATTGTTAGACGGATATATATTATTTATATATGTTCCCGATATAGAATTATCAGATATCAGAAAAGTATCATACTTCAATTTGAATTTTGAATTGAATAGAAAATTGAAATTCTGTTTTCGGAGAGCACAACCTGTGTTGCCCCGAATAGAACATAGAACGACAATAAAACAATAAAAGAGAAGAAAGACAGATATTATAGATATCTCCACACGTGTTTAAGCCATACAAACCTTCTTTTCTTATACACTTCACAATCATATTCTACTCAAAAATCCGTAAACAAAATCTCTCTCTTCTCTGCGAATCATTTTTTGAACAATGAAATCCATAACATAAAAGGGGGTTAAATGCTAAAAAACCGATTCGAATTCTATAGATTCTTTCTGATTTTTATGCCTTTATCTCAGCGAAAAGATCAAATGTCCAATCCATTTATTTTTCTGGTATTCAAGCAGGTTGGAATATGTATTATCATAATAATGGTAGAAATGGAATCATTTTTCTTTTTATATTCTATACAAAATCCTATAACTTAATTAATAAGTCTAAGTAGCAGAAGTCGGTTTCTAGGGATCTTTTATCAATTTCTTTCCATTTGTATCTGTTGAAAATTCCAATTCAATTCAATATTAAGTAGAAAATTCTCTTTCTTCCTCCGTTCATACGTATTTCATACATTCCAGATATGGGGTTGGGTAAAATTTCATGTGATTCGGTAAACAAAATCGAAATGCCATCATTGCTAGATCATTTATCTAATCTATCTAATTAGATGCAGAATGAACCAATAGTGGGATTTTTTGCTAAATGGGAAATTTAAAATGCTCGGGGATGGAAATGAGGGAATATCTACAATACCTGGATTTAATCAGATACAATTTGAAGGATTTTGTAGGTTCATTGATCAAGGTTTGACGGAAGAACTTTATAAGTTTCCAAAAATTGAAGATACAGATCAAGAAATTGAATTTCAATTATTTGTGGAAACATATCAATTGGTCGAACCCTTGATAAAGGAAAGAGATGCTGTGTATGAATCACTCACATATTCTTCTGAATTATATGTATCCGCGGGATTAATTTGGAAAACCAGTAGGGATATGCAAGAACAAACAATTTTTATCGGAAACATTCCTCTAATGAATTCCCTGGGAACTTCTATAGTCAATGGAATATATAGAATTGTGATCAATCAAATATTGCAAAGTCCCGGTATTTATTACCGATCAGAATTGGACCATAACGGAATTTCGGTCTATACCGGCACCATAATATCAGATTGGGGAGGAAGATCAGAATTAGAAATTGATAGAAAAGCAAGGATATGGGCTCGTGTAAGTAGGAAACAAAAAATATCTATTCTAGTTCTATCATCAGCTATGGGTTTGAATCTAAGAGAAATTCTAGAGAATGTTTGCTATCCTGAAATTTTTTTGTCTTTTCTGAATGATAAGGAGAGAAAAAAAATTGGGTCAAAAGAAAATTCCATTTTGGAGTTTTATCAACAATTTGCTTGTGTAGGTGGCGATCCGGTATTTTCTGAATCCTTATGTAAGGAATTACAAAAGAAATTTTTTCAACAAAGATGTGAATTAGGAAGGATTGGTCGACGAAATATGAACCGAAAACTGAACCTTGATATACCCCAGAACAATACATTTTTGTTACCACGAGATATATTGGCAGCTGCCGATCATTTGATTGGACTGAAATTTGGAATGGGTGCACTTGACGATATGAATCATTTGAAAAATAAACGTATTCGTTCTGTAGCAGATCTTTTACAAGATCAATTCGGATTGGCTCTGGTTCGTTTAGAAAATGTGGTTCGGGGGACTATATGTGGAGCAATTCGGCATAAATTGATACCGACACCTCAGAATTTGGTAACCTCACCTCCATTAACAACTACTTATGAATCCTTTTTCGGTTTACACCCATTATCTCAAGTTTTGGATCGAACTAATCCATTGACCCAAATAGTTCATGGGAGAAAATTAAGTTATTTGGGCCCTGGAGGACTGACAGGGCGCACTGCTAGTTTTCGGATACGAGATATCCATCCTAGTCACTATGGACGTATTTGCCCAATTGACACATCTGAAGGAATCAATGTTGGACTTATTGGATCCTTAGCCATTCATGCGAGGATTGGTCATTGGGGATCTCTAGAAAGCCCTTTTTATGAAATTTCTGAGAGGTCAACCGGGGTACGGATGCTTTATTTATCACCAGGTAGCGATGAATACTATATGGTAGCGGCAGGAAATTCTTTAGCCTTAAATCGGGATATTCAGGAAGAACAGGTTGTTCCAGCTCGATACCGTCAAGAATTCTTGACTATTGCATGGGAACAGGTTCATCTTCGAAGTATTTTTCCGTTTCAATATTTTTCTATTGGAGCTTCCCTCATTCCTTTTATCGAACATAATGATGCGAATCGAGCTTTAATGAGTTCTAATATGCAACGTCAAGCAGTTCCTCTTTCTCGCTCCGAGAAATGCATTGTTGGAACTGGGTTGGAACGACAAGCAGCGCTAGATTCGGGGGCTCTTGCTATAGCCGAACGCGAGGGAAGGGTCGTTTATACCAATACTGACAAGATTCTTTTAGCAGGTAATGGAGATATTCTAAGCATTCCATTAGTTATATATCAACGTTCCAATAAAAATACTTGTATGCATCAAAAACTCCGGGTTCCTCGGAGTAAATGCATTAAAAAGGGACAAATTTTAGCGGATGGTGCTGCTACGGTTGGTGGCGAACTTGCTTTGGGGAAAAACGTATTAGTAGCTTATATGCCGTGGGAGGGTTACAATTCTGAAGATGCAGTACTTATTAGCGAGCGTTTGGTATATGAAGATATTTATACTTCTTTTCACATACGGAAATATGAAATTCATACTCATGTGACCAGCCAAGGCCCTGAAAAAGTAACTAATGAAATACCGCATTTAGAAGCCCATTTACTCCGCAATTTAGACAAAAATGGAATTGTGATGCTGGGATCTTGGGTAGA
>Ga0308173_10000011_pt1:17500-20000 | contig 86150 bp, 62 predicted proteins | sample PhyPR1_FD_203716 | JGI IMG/M metagenome (GOLD analysis project Ga0308173, IMG submission 203716) | Soil microbial communities from UC Gill Tract Community Farm, Albany, California, United States - DLSLS.P.R1 | ecosystem: Environmental > Terrestrial > Soil > Agricultural land... | reverse complement strand
AGTATTCACGGGGGGTACTGCAGAACATGTGCGAGCCCCATCTAATGGAAAAATAAAATTCAATGAGGACTTGGTTCATCCGACACGTACACGTCATGGGCATCCCGCCTTTCTATGTTCTATAGACTTGTATGTAACCATTGAAAGTGAAGATATTCTACATAATGTGAATATTCCACCCAAAAGTTTGCTTTTAGTTCAAAACGATCAATATGTAGAATCAGAACAAGTAATTGCTGAGATTCGCGCAGGAATATCCACTTTGAATTTTAAAGAGAAGGTTCGAAAACATATTTATTCTGATTCAGACGGAGAAATGCACTGGAGTACCGATGTCTATCATGCACCCGAATTTACATATGGTAATGTTCATCTATTACCAAAAACAAGTCATTTATGGATATTATTAGGAGGGCCGTGCAGGTCCAGTCTAGTCTACCTTTCGATCCACAAGGATCAGGATCAAATGAATGCGCATTCTCTTTCTGGCAAGCGAAGATATACTTCTAACCTCTCAGTAACCAATGATCAGGCGAGGCAGAAATTGTTTAGTTCGGATTTTTATGGTCAAAAAGACGATAGGATTCCTGATTATTCAGACCTTAATCGAATCATAGGTACTGGTCAGTATAATCTCGTATATTCGCCTATTCTCCACGAGAATTCTGATTTATTGTCAAAAAGGCGAAGAAATAAATTCATCATTCCACTACACTCGATTCAAGAACTCGAGAATGAACTAATGCCCTGTTCAGGTATCTCGATTGAAATCCCCGTAAATGGTATTTTCCGTCGAAATAGTATTCTTGCTTATTTCGATGATCCTCGATACAGAAGAAAGAGTTCGGGCATTATTAAATATGGGACTATAGAAACACATTCAGTCATCAAAAAAGAGGATTTGATTGAGTATCAAGGAGTCAAGGAATTTAGGCCAAAATACCAAATGAAAGTAGATCGATTTTTTTTCATTCCTGAAGAGGTGCATATCTTGCCCGGATCTTCTTCCATAATGGTACGGAACAATAGTATCGTTGGGGTCGATACACAAATCACCTTAAATCTAAGAAGCCGAGTCGGTGGGTTGGTCCGGGTGGAGAGAAAAAAAAAACGAATTGAACTGAAAATCTTTTCTGGAGATATCCATTTTCCTGGAGAGACGGATAAGATATCCAGACATACCGGCGTTTTGATACCACCAGGAACAGGAAAAAGAAATTACAAGGAATACAAAAAAGTTAACAATTGGATCTATGTCCAACGAATTACACCTAGTAAGAAAAGGTTTTTTGTTTTAGTTCGACCTGTCGTTACATATGAAATAACGGACGGTATAAATTTAGCAACCCTTTTTCCACCGGATCCATTGCAGGAAAGGGATAATGTGCAACTTCGAATTGTCAATTATATCCTTTATGGAAATGGAAAACCGATTCGAGGAATTTCTGACACAAGTATTCAATTAGTTCGGACTTGTTTAGTATTGAATTGGAACCAAGACAAAAAAAGTTCTTCTTGCGAAGAAGCCCGTGCTTCTTTTGTTGAAATAAGGACAAATGGTTTGATTCGACATTTCCTAAGAATCAACTTAGTGAAATCCCCTATTTCGTATATCGGAAAAAGGAATGATCCGTCGGGGTCAGGATTGCTCTTTGATAATGGATCAGATTGTACCAATATCAACCCCTTTTCTGCCATTTATTCCTATTCCAAGGCAAAAATTCAACAATCTCTTAACCAACCTCAAGGAACTATTCATACGTTGTTGAATAGAAATAAGGAATGTCAGTCGTTGATAATTTTGTCAGCAGCCAATTGTTCTCGAATGGGGCCATTCAAGGATGTAAAATATCACAGTGTGATAAAAGAATCCATTAAAAAAGATCCCCTAATTCCAATTAGGAATTCATTGGGCCCTTTAGGAACATGCCTTCCAATTGAGAATTTTTATTCATCTTACCATTTAATAACTCATAATCAGATCTTAGTAACTAAATATTTGCAACTTGACAATTTAAAACAGACTTTTCAAGTGATTAAATTTCAATATTATTTAATGGATGAAAATGGAAAAATTTTTAATCCCGATCCATGCCGTAACATTATTTTAAATCCATTCAATTTGAATTGGTCTTTTCTCCATCACAATTATTGTGCAGAGACATCTAAAATAATTAGTCTTGGACAGTTTATTTGTGAAAATGTATGTATAGCCAAAAACGGACCGCCCCTCAAATCGGGTCAAGTTATACTTGTTCAAGTTGACTCGATAGTGATACGATCAGCTAAGCCTTATTTGGCCACCCCCGGAGCAACTGTTCATGGCCATTATGGGGAAACCCTTTACGAAGGAGATACATTAGTTACGTTTATATATGAAAAATCGAGATCTGGTGATATAACACAGGGTCTTCCAAAAGTAGAACAGGTGTTAGAAGTGCGTTCGATTGATTCAATATCCATGAATCTAGAAAAGAGGGTTGAAGGTTGGAACAAATGT
>Ga0308173_10000011_pt1:5000-7500 | contig 86150 bp, 62 predicted proteins | sample PhyPR1_FD_203716 | JGI IMG/M metagenome (GOLD analysis project Ga0308173, IMG submission 203716) | Soil microbial communities from UC Gill Tract Community Farm, Albany, California, United States - DLSLS.P.R1 | ecosystem: Environmental > Terrestrial > Soil > Agricultural land | place... | reverse complement strand
TATATGTAATGATCAATAAATTAAGTTGAATTCTATATCTACACATACCAAAAACATAGAAAAATCCGAATACCAATCTAATCTATTCTATAGATATTTGGGCTAGAGTTGACAAACAAACAAAACCAGCAATATACTTTATTAGTATCGCATAGAAATCTAAATGGGGCGTGGCCAAGTGGTAAGGCAACGGGTTTTGGTCCCGCTATTCGGAGGTTCGAATCCTTCCGTCCCAGAACATATATATTCTCTGACAATATAGATTGCTTTTTTAACAATGTTCCGTTTAAAATCGAAATGTTAGCTGGAATGTGATTGTTGTTTCTTATTTTTTTCTTCGATGAATCGTTTTTTTTTTTCAAAAACTGAATCGAGATGCGAAAGAATCCATATTCCCTATCTCGTATTCTCTACCCCCTAAATTAGCCTAATTAGATTCAATTTTCTTTTTTGTAGATTTCTTGACTTTTCGCCAAGAGGGGGTTTTTGGTACTAATTAAATTCACTAAGTCTCTTAATTCTTAATCAATGAGGTAGGCTTAAATAGAAAAAAAGGAGCAAAAACTGGACTTAATCTGTACTTGTTTGGCTTTGTGCCTAGACAGCTCGCATTTCGTAAAAATAAAAAAGACTAGGACACCCCCTTCTTTTGATTTATGCTGCATCAGTCCCGGGGTAGATAGGAGTTAATCAGTAATGGTAAAGCCTTCATTTCAATATCTATAAACGGTGACAATTGCTCAGTCTATTTGATCGAATTGATAGATACGAAACCCTCCCCATTCTTTGGATTTTATCAATCAGATGAAAAAAAAAAAGACTTATCTTTTTTCCTAAGATGATCAAAAGTTATTTTTAACTATCAAATTTTCTTGGAATAATGATGTCGAAAGGGGAACTTTCGAAATTTATTCGAAATTTCGAAAGAGAAATAGTTTTAATCATTCCTTAGAAGCTGAATCTTTCTCTCCTCTTAAGTCACGTGAAGATGCAGAATCAAAAAGAATTCGTTTATTCGTCTTATTTATTATTATTTATATAAAAAAATTATTTATTATATATATATTTATTAATTAATATTATAATGTTAGACAAATTAATATTAGCGATGGGGTCTTACTAAGACTTCTTCAGAAAAATCTTTATCCACCTATATCTATAGTATTATTTATATCTATATACTATATATATAGAAGATATAGAAAATACTATAGATTATGGTGTTTATACATCAGCCCAACCAATGACTATTCATGATTCCATAATTGAATCAATTCCATACCGGTTCTTAGAGGAATGTTATGGTAAAACTTCGTTTGAAACGATGTGGTAGAAAGCAACGTGCGACTTGAAGGACACGATCCGTTGTGGATTTGTACATCCACCATTTTTTGTAGGAATGAAGGTGCTCTTAGCTCGACATCATTGGTTCTGTTTCACCAGAACCCCTCGTTTTTTGTTGTCTTGGAATGGAAATAGTCCATGATGGAGCTCGAGTAGAAAGTATTAATTTATTTCTCGGGGCAAGGGTCTAGGGTTAATGCCAATCAATAAAAAATTGAAACAACTTCGTAAATATATCTTAGGTATGGAAATCGAAAGAATCCAATTCGAGCAAGTTTCAAATGAAAAAATTTATTGGAATTGATCAAACTTTTTCGATCCAAAGTGTTTCACGAGGGAATCCATCATCTTGGAGGATTCTTTCATAGAAATCGCAAAAAGGGTATGTTGCTGCCATTTTGAAAGGATTCAAAAGCACCGAAGTAATGTCTAAACCCAATGATTTAAAATAAAACAAAGATAAAGGATCCCAGAACAAGGAAACACCTTTTTAATTGTCTGAATAACTGGATCAGACTGAAGAATCCGATTTTAAACGAGACAAACAAAAAAGGAGGAAAGACCGCTCAATAAATGAAATTGCCGAAAGATTTTCCTTTGAATTGTTTGAAAGTTATCCAACTTGAGTTATGAGAGTACGAATGGTTTCTTTTGCATTTTAAGGAAGAACGAAGAAAAAAAGACTTACATCTTTAATTGCTTTGATCATTTTATGGATCCAGTTGTCATTTCTTAGATAGAATTCCATACAGAGACAAAACTTCGAATCAATCATTTTTCTCGAGCCGTACGAGGAGAAAGCTTCCTATACGTTTCTAGGGGGGGTGTTGTTCATCTACATCTATCCCAATGAGCCGTCTATCGAATCGTTGCAATTGATGTTCGATCCCGAAGAGAAGGAAAAGATCTTCAGAAAGTGGGTTTTTATGATCCGATAAAGAATCAAACTTATTTAAATGTTCCTGCTATTTTATATTTCCTTGAAAAAGGGGCTCAACCTACAGAAACTGTTCAGGATATTTTAAAGAAGGCAGAGGTTTTTAAGGAACTTCGTCCTAATCAACCGAAATTCAATTAAGGAAATAAATTAAGGAAATACAAAAAGGGGGGTAGTGATTTGTATATAACTTTGTATGACTTTTCTCTTCTATTTTTT